>OUNJ010002250.1_pt1 | contig 88147 bp, 70 predicted proteins | sample 1755361 | NCBI WGS metagenome assembly OUNJ01 (sample SAMEA3914825, study PRJEB12502) | metagenome | biome: forest; material: soil | place: USA | collected 2012-03-12 | depth 0.1 m
GGTGTCGAAGTGCGCGTGTCCGAACTTGATCGGGAATATCGTTCGCTTAACACGGAAGCCGCAACTCAGTCGCTTTCCGAGATTTTCGCAATTTATTTAACCGACTACTCAGAAGTCGAAATTTCCGTAGGTGGCGAACTCCTAGACCCGACGGCCCATATCGCTCTGCGTAAGAAAATTGACCAAAACCCTATCCGCGTTGGAACCGAGGTCTACCCGGTCGAACTGGAAGTCATTGAATGGACGTCGGCAACGGAACGCGCGGTTTTCCTGTGCGGTGAAGAAGGGTTTCCCCTTCAACGGGTCACGCCGACCTTTCATTCCCCTGGCCATCAATTTTCAGCCTATCTAAAGTCACCCTACATATCGAAGCTTCAAAACGAAGGGATGATCGGCCTAGTCGAACTGAACGGTCCGCTGAAATTTGCCTATGACATGGCATCGGAATCTATCAAGGCCTTGTTTCAACAGGTCGACACCGAGGCTGCGCAGACGCAGATTGAAAGGTGGAAGGCTGAAAAGGTCTATCCATATCGATCTGAGCCGACCACATCGGTGGAGCAGGCCGAACGGCAGGTGTTCGACATCATGGCCTTAAGCGTTAACAAGCACTTGGGCGATTTCGCGGAGCAGAGCACGCGCGCTCAGGCCTTCCAGTTGCGCATGTTGCGCCAAGCCATCGAGCGTGGCCCCGAAGAGTTGCAGCACATCCTGACCGAGGTCTTGGACCTTCCGGAGCGGGCACAAAAGGAGCTGTCAAGGCTGCTTCAGGAATCCAGCCTCGCGAATGTAATCAGCGCCTCAAAGCTGGTCGCTGACCGGCTGAAATTTATCCACGGATTGGAGGCGCTCCTATTCGATCCGGACAGCAAGGCGCTATTGAAAGAGCGGAGCCAACTGCATCGGATGATCGCGGAAAATAATACCTGGATCTTTGGCGAACAATTTAATCTAACCGTCGATGATGAGGGGCTCACTTCTGTCCTGGCGAAACACCGCAAACTGATAGGTGCCGACACAGTAATCGACAAGCCGGTGAAACGGATCGACGGTAAGGTCGGCATTGTTGATTTGATGATTTCTAGATCGGTGCCGCAAAATCGTGCTGACGAATTCGAACACCTGGTGGTCGAGCTGAAGCGCCCCAGTGTCAAGATCGGGGCCGAGGAGCTGGTTCAGATCGAGAAGTATGCCTACACAATCGCGGACGATGAACGTTTCCGACACCAGAAAACAAGGTGGAGCTTCTGGGTCATATCAAACGACCTCGATAGCTTTGCCATGAAAAGAACCCGCGAAAAGGAAAAACCACGCGGCCGAATTTATCAGTCCGAAGACGGAATGATCGAAATCTGGGTGAAGGTCTGGTCAGAAATCATCGGGGAATGCAAGTCCCGGCTCCAGTTCGTCCAGCAGCATCTAAAAGCGAATGTCGAGAAAGAAAACGCCCTAAAATACCTCAAAGCCACTTATGAGAAGTATCTGACCGGCATCGAGATGCCCGGCGATGAAGACGCCGAAGAAGCAGAGGCAGAGACCGTGGACGCGATCGAATAGCCTCAATGTCCGGCCATGAGATTTTTCGAGATTAGCCGAATGACCGCATTGGGTGCAAAGCCACCCCAATCACTGTTCGTGTGCTAACTCTTAGAGCAGCTCGGGGAGGGAAGAGGGCTGCTGTATCCGCGCTGCCGCTTCTGACGCTCGAGCTTTGACGCAAGCTCAATGGCTTGGGCCTCGCTCTCTAGCCAGTGCTCTTTGCCTTGGCCGTTCGCGCCAATCCGACCCCAATGCCGCATGACGCACACATCGCCGAAAAGCCCGGACTGAACATCCAGTTCGTAGAACCGCGCCATGTTCTTGACGGGGTCGACACGGGATAACCTAATGGCCATGATCGCAGTTCCTGGCATCGTGTAAGCCAGATTCTAGAGCAGAGTCAGAGGGTTGTCAAAAACCGCATAATAAATATTATGGGAAATTATTGAATTGTTTCAATGTGTTATAATTTTTTTATGCCACAAGCGCCGCTAAACTCCGACCTTTTGAAAACCTTTAGCAACTAGCTCCACCTCAAATTCCGCGAAGCAGGCCTTTGGAATGGCTAGAACGAACAAATCTCTTGCACGTGTGACTGCGACGTAGCCAATTCGGCCAAGCTCGGTAGTTGTCCCGTCGAGAAGGGCCCGCAGATGATCCTTGTTGACCACGTACATCACAGCCTCAAGGCTTTCGCCTTTAACCTTATGGACGGTTGACACTCGGAACTTTGCCGGCTGGATCTGGGCTAGGTCCGGCAACTGAATGAGCGGCCTATTCTCCAAGGCTCTTTTAGCGAGCTTGTTTCCCAGATTTTCAGCGACCGTCAGGCCGTGATCGGCGGCGAGTTTCGTCACAAATGATTTGGCGCGCTGGCTCATCGCGGGATGCCACTGCGTGTCCGCCAGCAACGTACCTGAGGGCAACCCGTTTAACGGATCTCTGACGAACGACCAGATCGCTCGTTTGATTTTCACATCGTCTGGCTCAACCCGGCTCTTCGATAAGCGCGAAATCAGATCGCCGTGCTCGTCGGCCAGTAGGCCAACCAATCCGATACAAGCGTGGGTGAAAGCATCGCCCATCTTCAGAAGCTTATCCCGGCAAATCGTTGCCTCGGCCAGACTCCGGACGATCCCTTGCCCCTGCGCGTCGCCCGCTCCACTCCAGTCTGCGGCCCAATCTGCGGAACGGCACAGCACGACGCCGTCCTTTTCAGCGATACCGGAAGCGTCCATCAGACTGCGGAATGTCGCTAGGGTCTTCTCCTTTTCCGCCTTCTGAAAAGGAATAAAAAACGCGCCGTTCAAAGTGGTCTTGGCAGCGCGATCCGGATCATCATTCCGACCCGAAAGTGCATTAGCGATTTTCAGGATGGCCGGCACAGATCGATAATTAATATTCAACTGTTTCGCGGTCACGCCGGCGCATTGGCCGTAATCCGCCAGGAACACGCCGTTGGCGTTGGCGAACTCGTAGATGCCCTGGTGGGAATCGCCAATGAGCGATAGCTTCGTACCGCTCGCGACCATGAGTTCCAGTATCGCCTGATGTTCTGATCCGATATCCTGCGCCTCATCGACCAGGACGTGCGGATAGCGCCTGACCAGCGCCCGCAAAACAAATGGCTGGTCCTTAAGCGTCTTCAGCACCCAGTAGCGGGCTGAACCGTGGGTATAGGCGCCATGTTTTCCTAGCTTGGCCAAGGCCTTTTCGGCCTCGCCAGGGACAACCGATTTCAACACATGGCCGCCGACCTGGAATTTGAAGGCACCAGAATCTATGCTGATCCGCAGATCGGTCGTCGGGTTGGGCCGTTCGCCGTCATAGACGGTGAAATTCTTCAGGAAAGGCTCGCGCCCCTCGACCAGGTACGGCGTGCGGGTGCAGGCCATCGTGCGATAGGCATGCGGTCGCAGCACATTCGTGGTGATAAAGCCGTCAACCGTATCGATCTCCACGCCGAACGACCGCCGTCCTGCGCCGCTGCCCTGCATAAGGGCATAGTAGTCCTTCTTGAAGGTCTCGACCGCAATGTTTGAAAAGGAGAGAAGCGCAACTATGCCATGGGGATCGTCGCAAAGTCGGCGCATCTCAATCAGGCGGTGAACGGCGGTCTTTGTCTTGCCGCTGCCGGCACAAGCCGTCACAGACAACGGTTCAAGAGGCAGGCCGACGATCGTCTTTTGTTGTTCCGATAGCCCAGCCGTCATTGGCAGGCATGCTTGATAGCGTCGAGAATGTAAGCCGGTACGGTAACCTCCAGCTTGGCCTCGACAATCTTCTCGGCCAGCGCCTGCGCGAACTTGCCCTTCTGGATATTGTTCTCAGACCGCTCGAACATGCCTTTAAACAAGGCGGTCGCCTTGGCCTGATCGCCGGTGGCGGCATCAACTGCAGTTGTCAGGGTCTTGGCGATCGTCGGATGGATCTCCGTCAGGGCCGCCAGCATCGCCGTTCGGTTCTTCTCAGTCAGAGCGAAGTCATACTCGAATGTTTTCTGTCCGTGGAAGACCTTCACGTAATCGTCTTCCAGGGCCTTCATCGAAGCCGTATTGGCCGAGACAACCACGGCCTCCGTCGCGTCAGGATAGTGAGCCGACAAGGTGCCGTCGGCGTTATTGATCTTTTCAGGGTCCGCGTCGGTCAGGATCGACACAGGGATCTGAATCGCATTCTTGCCGAACAGAGGAATGAAGGAATCGAAGTTCAGGCCTTCGACGCTGATCAGGCTTACGCCATGGTCGCGCAGATCAAATTTCTCCTGCTGAGCCAGGATGTTGACCATCAACAGCTCAGCCGCGCCTTCCACAAAGATGACCCGACGCGCAAAAAACAGTTCAGCGCGCGTTACATCGAGGTAGCGCTTAAGCTTTTCGCGCTTACCCTTGGCAAACGAGACGGATCGCGGATGAAAAACCTCGACCTGGGCGCCGGCGTCGATCAGGCAGACAATGGAGTCCAGATCCGCAATGCTGGCGAAATTGGGCGAGTGGCTGGTGACGAAGACCTGGACGGGCTTTTCGCCGGATGCGCTCTCGATACTCGACAAGTACCTTAGCAGCACAGACTGCAATTGCGGATGCAGATGTGCTTCCGGCTCTTCAACGATAAGACTGCGATAGGCCGCATCGGCGTTTTTCGCGAGCTCGCTCAAAACAACTGCCATAAAGATAAGATTGTTGTAGCCGAGGCCATTGCGCTCGATTTCGAACGCATCGACCAGAATCGATAACCGGGATGCCAGCTTCTGAAAATCAGACCCACTCACCTCTACATTCAGCGCTTGCGCCAATTGCGCGCCAAGCATTGTCTCGTGCCGTCCCGTGATCGCCGTTTGGGCATCTACCAGGGGCTTTAAGGCACGAATTTTTTTGTCCGCCTCAATCAGCTCGGCCGCGATCTCCGCCTTGCCTGCGTCATCGGACAGCAGATGCAAAAGGCGCGAAAGCTGGCTATTACGGCTGGGCCTAAGGCCTTGCTCCGCATCGCGGAGCGGTTGGAGGTATACACTCCGCAGATTGTCAAGCATGGTCGATGTCATGGCGACGTCGTCGTGGTCGCCGCACCACTTACGAACCTTCAATCGACCGACCTTGTCGGCATCGCCGTAGCTGACGCCAAGGACGGCCTCAAGCGTCCCGTTCGCGTCAGGCTTCAGGGCATGCAAGAAGTCCGCTTCGTCATCCGGATTGAGGTCCTTGAAGACATAGCGGAAGGAAATCTCGCCAGATGCCACGCCCCCCTTGGGCAGATGCGTATCCTCGCGGGTAAAACGTGGATAGGGATCGTCTGCCCCGGCAAGGAGAGCGCGAAGGGCGTCGACGACTGCGGTCTTGCCGACATTGTTCGGTCCGACAATGACGTTCAGCCCGTCCGTGAACTCCAGTCGAACCTGTTTCAAACGACGGAAGTTACTGATCGTCAAGCTCGCAAGATACATCCCGCCCCGCATTTGCTTTATTGTAGTCGGTCTCTCAGCGTACCTTCTCGCTAATCATTACTCTGATTTGCTAATATCTCAATCGGAAGTCGGCTGCTCATCTTCCGCGAGCGACCTCACCAAATCCAATATTTTCCGGCGATGCTTCGGAGACTGAATGCGTGGAAAAGCCTCCGCCAGCTGAATTCCTTCAGTTGTCATCAAAAAACTATGGACGGATTGTTCCGACGCACTTTCGCTGAATCCCTCCAGTGTTTCCCCCTCCCCATATCCCTCGAAGAAATAGGGTACAGGCGCCTTTAGTGCTTTGGATATTTCAAAGAGCTTCGAGGCGCTAATCCGGTTTGAACCCCGCTCATACTTTTGAACCTGCTGGAACGTTAGATCCAAGTGTTCCGCTAACCGCTCCTGGCTCAAGCCAAGAAACTTTCGACGCATTCTTACACGCCCGCCGACATGGATATCTACTGGATTAGGGGCTTTGTCATCAAACGCCATCACATACTCATTCTCTATATAAAAAGGCAGGTTTCTCATGTGCCCGCGGAAAAGCGGGACACGGGGCAATCAGTTTTCGTTTGGATGCAATATATGTACCGCCCGTCGTTGCAGTTTAACCGCCACGGGGACGAAGGCTGTAGGCCTGCGTCGATCGCATCAATATCGGCTCCTCCACCCTCCCCGTCAACTTGACTTCTCAACCGCGACCTTGCTGAGGGGCGGCCACGATCATCGCGGTGTTTTTGGGTTCGTAGTCATTCGGAAGCTTAATGATAAGCGCCTCATTTTCAATCGACGCCGCGCATCTTCGGATGCACTTCTTGTCTACGGCCAATTGGCGGACAGATATCTCCAAGCCTTTGGCCTTTTTGTCGATCACTTCCCAGCCCGACGATCCAACCGACACGAGGCGTAAGCGCTTCTGCCCCGCTGTGAGGCTGATCTGGACTTTCACACGCTTGTCCTTCCATTTCAGGCGCTCAAAAACCTTGGGCTCGATTTGAATGGCAAGCCCTGATGGCTTCGCCAAAATCTTGACCGTCATATCCAGATCTTCGTTCGGGACCAAGTCTGCAAAATCTAACATTATTCCTCCGCAATATTTCCAATAGTTGGGCCGCCAGAGTTGACAACCCACTGATTCTAAATTCGTTTCTTTCGTGACGACTAAATTCGGTCTTGAAAATCACCCCCCGCTCGATTAAGAACAAAGCATGATCTTCGATGGGGGTAGCCATGACCAACAATTTTGATCCTACTCAAGCCGAACCCGCCAAGAGCAGTGGGGCGTTATTGGCCGGCGCCATCGAATTGACGCCTGAAGCGCGGGCGATCCTTACCAAGCAGGTCAATCGGAAGATCGTTTGGGGTTACAAGATTGCCAAGGGCGGACTGTTCGCTCTATGCGGCCTCCCCTTGCTGATCTCGGCCTTCTTTGGGTATGGAATCGCCACGACCGGTATTGAAAGCGTCGGCCAAGGTGTTTTGGCTGCCGGCCTAGTCGGCGGCCCCGCATTGCTGACGTGGTTTTTGTCACGCTTAGTCGCGAAATACTGAATTTCATTTTTTGTCCTTTGGTTTCAGGCCAACGGCTTTCGTCAGAGCCTGATAGTCCTTCTGAGCGGCAGACCCCACTTTCCCAAACGTGTCTGCGGTCTGTTTGGTTATGTCGATGTGTTCGCGGACTTGCTGACTGCTAAGATCTTGCTGTCCCTGTTGAACGTCGGCTTTCACCTGGTTGCCCTTCTTCTGCGCATCAGCGTCACGCGCAGCGAACGCCGCCGCCTGGCTGCTGCCGCCGAGCGACGGAACCGGTGCGACTGGCCAACCGTCGGTCGCTGAGGAACTTGGACCTGCTCCTCCATCGAGAGCGGAACCTGCCTTCTTGCGTCTCGAACGCGGGTTTCGGCTTTGCGGAGCCGCGCTTTCGGTGCCCGGCCTCAAGCCTGAGTCACTGGATGCCGCCTGCGTCGCGGCAGCCGCCGAAGTTAGAACTGGGTCTTGCGCCAAATGATTTGTCGCTGGTGTTGCAGCATCTTCGTATTTTTGGGCGAGACTGTTGGCCTGAATGCCGTTGTACTCTTCGGCCAGCGACATGCCCCGTTGCAGGTCCTGCGGCGTCGCCCCGACCCATAACGACTTGGCATCCGACACTGTCATGCCCTTATCCTGGAGCATCCAGTTAAAGAAGGCCGTTCCTTCGTTTCCGGTGACCGTTTCGTTGCCGTTGCGCACATTCGTCGCGTCCTCCGAAAGGCGGGTTCCAGTCGCATGGAGTTTCGTCGCCGTGTCCGTAATCGACTGGAGCGAGCTGAAAGTGCTCGAATCAACATGCCGCGCGCCGTTGTCAGACGTGTGTGATCTGTCGAAAGCGGAACGCGCTGCGTCGGTGCTGACGCGGTTATGGGTATCGGTGATGTCGGTCGACAGCGTGTTCATCAGCGAATAGCCGCGGTCGTTGGACCTGGACTGCGTCGCGGTAGTGCTGGCCTCCTTCGACGCCTCGCCTCTCACTCCCGCTTTCAGATCGGCGCCAAGCTTAGCGACGCCGACGTCTCCCCCGATGCCCGCGTTTGCCGATAAATCCGCATAAACGCTGGCGGCCGACCTGGTCGCCTCGGCGTCGGCTTCCGCCTTACTCATGTGATGGCTTGTCTGATAGTATTGCGACAACTGCTGAAGGTCACTGATCAGGCGTCCCGACGAAGCCTGCTCCTCGCTCGACATGCCGGACATGTTGACCGAGTTGTTGCTCCAGCCGCGGAACACCTCGTCGGTGACGGCCTTGGAACGGGTTTTGCCCACGCTCACCGAGTCGGTCAGCGCCTGGCTTTCATCGAGATAGCTTTGCGAGGATTTGGAGAGGGATTCGCTATAGCCACGCTGACGCGCCAGATCGAGCGCGCCACTGCTGAGGGCCGCATTGGCGATGTTCAATCCGCTGCCGTAACTCGTCATGGTGACGCCATCAGCCCCGACAACGGTCGAGCGGGCGCGGTCCTCGTACCGGCTGGTCACATGCTGGTTGGCGTTTTCATTGTCCCAGCTATGGTTGCCGATGGCCGCATTCCCGAGCGACCAGTTGCCAGAAGTCAGCGAAGAGGACGCGGTCTCGGCGCCCGACCGGAAGTTGCCCAACAAGGCTTCGCCCTGGGCGCCAACGGCCATGGCGCCTTTGGTAAGGAGCCCTGCGAGGACGGGGATCATCAACATCATCGAGCCTGCAAGGGTGCAGACGTCCTGGTTGGCCTGAGCGGACGCATCGAGCGTGAGAGCGTTGAAGACATGTGTGTTGCCGGCGCCGAAGGTAGCTGCAGCGGTGTGCGAGAACGCATTGGCCATCATGACCTTGTGCAAGATCACGTACATCGGACCCCAGAGCTGCAGGTAGAAGAAGCCGGCGAGATAGCCCTTGGCCATGGCCGGCCCCAACTTCGGCAGCAGAAACAACGGGAAGATCACCGGAAAGATGCCGATGAACAGAAGCTCGATGACGATCTTAAGGTTGACGACGGCCTTTTCGCCAATGACGCCCAAGAGCTTTTGCGTGTTTTGGGTCTGAAGCTCGGCCATGGTGGCGCCGAGCACACCGCTGGAGCTGCCCATGTAGCCTTTGAGGCTATCGTTGAGCATATTCCGGACCACGGCCTGCTTGATGACTGTCGTTGCGGTCTGGCTTGAGCCGACCGCCGTCGTGACGACGTCCGAGACATTGGCTTCCTCGGTATTCATATTTGCCTCGGTCGCATCCGGATCGACGGAAGCGATGAGATATTTCTGAATATTCGGAAGGTCTGTTCCAAGGTCGGTTCCGACCTGGATGGCGAAGTCCGCGCAGTTCTTGAGGGAGCTCGAGCCGTCGGCATTGGTGTACGGACCCATGCGCGCTGGATTCGGGGTCGCGGTCAGGGTCTGCCACATGTCGCCGGATTTGCTCAACGTGTCGATCGGGACCGTGTTGTCCTCAATGTCGTAGAGGGCGCAGTCCTGCATATAGCCGCGCAGGTTCAGGGCCGTGCGCTGATCGCTCGGCCGCAGCGTATTGATCTTGGCGAACATCTTTGCCCCGAAGATCATTCCGTGTTTGGAAAATTCGGCATCGGCGGGATCGGCGAACGCTGTCTCGGTCAGCTTGATAATCCGGTCGCCCACCTGGCTGATCAGCGCCGAGGAGGCGCCCACGCCCAGGGGAACGTTGGCGACGATCGGATAGACAACAGCCGGGTTCAGGCGATCTTCGACCTGGATGTTGACTTTCGGCACCCAGAGAACGCCGTAGATCACGACGGCGAAGACGTACCATCTCAGGATAGTGCCCACATTGAAGTCGGTCACCGCCTTGACAAGGCCCATGGCGACGCCCAGCACCAAGGCCAGGCGAATGAGCGAATCCATCGCATTTGCGCCCGACATCAGCGCTACAGCGTTGAAGATATCATGGTACAGGCTGCCCGAGCCATAGGAGCGGAATTCCCACATAGCAGCCTACCCTGCCGACTTGGTGCTGGTGTAGATTATGGACTGGGCAAGCCGCGAGGTAGTATCGGCCGCGATGTCCTCCTCGAACATGCGTGTGCGCTGGATCAACTGCTGGACGGCCGTGATCCGGTTCTCGATCAATTGCTGCCGCTGATCGAGCCGGCCCACGATATCACGCAAAGACGCCCGCCAATTTGTCGTCGTTTCCGCGTCGGTGCCGATGACGTTATCGGAAGCGACTGAGACCTCATGCAGGTTTTGTTGAATCCAGCCGATCAGAATGTCCGTGGCGATGGCGTCGGCGTATTTCTCCATCTCGGCCGCAGCAAGTTCTTTATTGGCTGCGACCTGTACGCTCGCGATCTTGTAGAGCGGTATGGTCGCCAGGCCTAGGAAATCGATCTCCTGCGTGTTGAGCGTCTGCTTGTTGATGATCTTGGTGACGATGGAGTCGATGACCGCCGTTACTCGGGCCTTCAGGCCGGTCACATTGACCGTGTCGCCATAGGCGACCAGGTTCAGGCAGGCATCGTCTCCGCAGTGATGGATCTTGATCGTGCCGCCATCCAGCAATGCCGTGATCATGCCGTCGCTGTCGGCGTCGGCCGCGAAGGTCTGCATCTGCGTCTGACCGCCGTCATCGACATGGATGACGGTCGTGCCCGTCAGCGTCATCAGCGTCTCTGCCAATTGCTTGTCCCCGCCCAGAAGCGGGTGCTTCATGATCCCTTCCCAGGCGACATTGCGGTTATAGGCCTGCTGCTGGCGCTGGGCGTCGGACGCCGATCCGATTGTCGATTCCGCCTCGCCTCCAAAGCCGCAGGCGGCGCGCGCCGCAGCCTCGTCGACGTACTTGCCGTTAGCCAGACCGATTTCCATGCACGATTTGAGTGCGCCCGAGGGCAGGGCATTCACGGCGCCGTTCACCAGTTGCTGCGCGGCCTCACAGGAACCGATGGCCCCCAGGTTTGCCTTCTGGACGATGTTGAACATCTGCTCGATCTCGTTGCCGAGCAGTTCCGACAAGCTTTTGACGGCCATCTGGAACAATAGGCCGACCGCATTTTGCGCCACCGCCTTGAAGGTCGCGACGATCTGGTCGGTGTTGATGAAGGAAAAGCTGCCGCCATAGATGTCTATCCCTCCACAGCCCGCCTTGACCGACGGCAAGGAAACCGCCGAAATTTGGGTCGTTGTCTGCGGCGACCGGTAAGAGTAGTTGCCGAGCGTGTAGTAGCCAGCTTCCTGGCCTTGGTAGGCCGAAGGTCCAGCGCCGTTCGATGACGACAGACTGTCATGCCAGAAGGAGTTCATGGAATCGTCGACGCCAGCACTCGCCGGCGATACGAACACAACGAGATATGACAGCAAGGTCACGAACAGGATCAGTTTCTTCATCGTCATTTCCCCCTAAAAGTCTTTGCCGGGTTGAGTCGCGAGGGTGACGAACAGGCGGTCGGCCAGCTCGTCGACCGAAAGGACGCCGGCACCCAGATAGGTCAGGCAACCCTTCGGGTTCTGGCACGGCCGCAGCGATATCTGCTTGCCGTCAGAAACCGTTACCGAAATCGGCTTTGCGTTGCCCTGCGCGTCGAGCGAAGGCTTCTGGTAGATCAAATAAGCCGGCGTGACCGGCTCGGTGATCCCCCAGGCTTTCAATTGCCCGTGGTCGGTCACGAAATTCGGGAATTCCGCATTCGGCGCGCCATCCGTCGAGATCGGCTTTACGACGACACCAAAGCGCTGGCCGAACTCGCGAACGATCGGCGAGGAAACCCGGCAGGGGCCACAGGAGCCACGGTAGATGTAGAACAGGCCGATCTGGTCGTAGGCGCCGCGGAAGAAGAGGTCGCGGTCGGTGTTCCGCGTATCGACCCACTCCGTCTTGGCGGCCGCGCTGATAGGGCGCTGAAGGGTATAGTCGAGGCTCGGATCGGACCAGACCAGCCGCCGAACCGTATCGGCGAACATCCCCGATTTGCTCATTGTCTGCTGCTGGAAGGCATAGTAGCGGCGGATATTGTCCTCGGTCGGGTTCCAGACGGCGATCAGCCGCGCCTTTTCCATGTCGGCTTTGAACTTTTCTGCCGCGGCCATGTCCGCCTCATCGCTCGATGGCGCTGGCCCGACAGGATTTGCGGCCGGTGTCTCCGGTTCGGCCTGTTCGGCGTCGCAATAGAACCAGGTGCCCAGTTGGCGGCTACAATAGTCACTGCCATGCCCATCTTCGGCCTTCTGAGCTGAAGTGGGCGGTGGCGTCGGCGCGGTGGCAGCGGTCTGAGCTTGAACGGTGACCGGCAGGGTAATGAACCCCAATACTACGCCAAGGGCAGTCATTCTCACGAGTTGGAAAAGGTTCGCTGTCATTTGGTCGCCGCCTGACTGGCGTTCATGGCGTTAATCGAAGCGGTAATGGCGGCCACCGTCGAATTCGGATCGTTGCTGGCAAGTTGGGCCAACTTGTCGTCGTAGAAGTCCGAGAAATCGACGTTCGACAAGTCGATTTGCTGGAATTGGGCCACTGAAAACCCGCCGCATTGCGGGTTCTTGGCGTCACCCCAAGACAGGCCCAGTTGGCTGTGACCAGCTTCTTCGACGATGCGACCGAGGACCGAGCCGTAACAACAATAGGTCATCTTCTTCATCAGGCAGCCGAACAGGCTTTTGTTCGAACAGTAGGTGCCAATGTAGTGGCAGGCTTTCTTTTTTTGCTCGGTCGCCAGTTTTTGCTCATCGGCGTTGCAGCTTGTAAGATTATTGTCGAGAAGCAGACCCGAATCCTTGCAGCAGTTGGAAAGCCCGCCGATCGACTTGCCGCACTTCAGGCCGTCGCCGCCGAAAATCGTCAGGTCTGCGCTGGCGCCGTAGCTGCCGGACGCCGCCTTCATCGCGTTGATGGCGCTCAGTGCCTGGGGCAGATCGTTGTCGGGATCATCGGCCGTCGCGATGACCGCGGTGCCATTGACCCAACTCGCGTCACAGATCGCACCGGTCGCCGCAGGCGGGGTCGCAACCGTCGCCTGGCACGCATAGACGTAGTCGTAGGTCTGGCAAGGCGTGGTCCCATCATAGTTGGGATCGATGCAGTTCTGCGCTTTGAGGACACACCCACCTGGGACCTGGCAGTCGCTGCCCGTGCTAGCGACGCTGTCGCATGAATAGGTAAGGGTCGATTTCAGACAGACCTCAGGCGCTAAGGAAAGAGCCGCCATTACGTCCGGCAGGTCCCTTGCGTGCTGGGTGCAGATCGAGGCCCCAACCGTACAGGCGGCGTTGCCTACATATGCAGAGCAGGCCGCTGCGTTCAGGCCCTTGTCGACATAGCCGGCATTCCCGCAGGTATAGGTGACGCTCTTGTCGCCACAGGTGCCGGATGCCTGATCGATCCACGAATTGCACGTTTCGGCAGACTTGGTACAGGACGTATCCGTGCGAGCAGCGGTGCATGTATCCGTCTTGTGGCCAAGGTAGATAATTCCGCCGATGCCTGTGTACGCGGTTTTACAATATTCCAAATAGTTGGACGTTGTGCCGATTTGCTTGGGCGGCGCGCAGTTGCCGGCGCCGATCTGGTTGATCATCACACCACAGCCGATACTGCCGTTAAGCCCGCCCTGGCCCGAAAAAATCACGCATTGGTGGGCCTCGGTGAACGCACCGATGTTGGCGAAAGACACTTCCGCCTCGTAATAGCTGTCGGTCTCGCAGGTCTTGGTTGCCGACGCCGGCGCGATGTCCTCAAACGTCTGACAGGTTTGCGTTGTGGTCACGACCGTATTGCCGGACTCGCAGGTGTAGAGTGTGGCCTGATCCGACCCACCGCCCTGCGTGTGGCAGGTCGTCGAGGTCGTACCGGCCACGCCACCGGCCGATGCGGTCGGATCATTGGCGACACCGAGGGCACCCTTGACCCAAGCCGCATTTTCGGAAACCGGATTTGCCGCCACGTAAGCACTGCTGTGCTGAATGGCTGGCTTCATTGCGTTGGTGGTGGAGGCGACCGCCCCTTCGGACTGAAGCGTGGCGACGTCTTCGCCCGATTTTGCCTGCAGGTCGTTCGCAGCCCCTTGATAGCCCGGCATGCTCGCGCCGATGTTGCTGCTGACAGTCGCACTATTGGCGCGATCGAGTGCCGTTTGAAAGTCGGCCAGATTGGGCGCCTGATATGTCTGTCCCAATGCCTGAGCGGCGAACACGAGCAATGAAAAGGCCGCGAGGGGAAGGATGCGCATCTATTCCCCTATCCGCGATATAGCCCGACGCGCCACATCGGGCGCGGCGGTGCCTTTGTCGGCCAGCAAATGGAGCGCCTGGCCCAGGGAAACATTACCCCTGACGACGTCGAAGGGTACATCCGGGCGATTGCAGTCGAGACCCTCGTCGCATGGCTGGACTTCGTCAGTCGCCGAGATGAACGTCGGGACGCGCTCGACATGGTATTGCTGGAAGACACGAGGATCGATGATCAGGCCCGCGGGCTCACCCTCGACGAAAACACCCTTCAAGGCCGCCTGTGTCTTGGTGAAACTGCCGTCGAGCAATCCACGGATGACAAGGACGGCCTGTGCCTTTTCCGCCTCACGGGCCAGCTGGCGCAGGCTCGCCTTGGGCATGGACAAACTGACAGCAATATAGATTACGCCGTCGGAAACCTGCTCGTCGGCCAGGTAAGGATCGACCCGATATTCCGGAGCGAGAAAGCTCAAGCCCTTGCGCAACCGATCCCGATTGCCTTCGCTTAACGTCTGCGCATCGCCTCGGTACTGCTGAGCGCGGTCCATCGTCGTCTGCGGATCGACGCCTGTCAGTGTCCCTTTCAAGGCGTCGGCCCGCGCCTGAGCCTGGTCGACAAGGTCTTCGATACTTGGCCCTTTCAGGGCCTGGGCAAGGACGAGACCTGCGAGAACCGTGGCGCCGGCAATCCCGGCGATGATGATAATCCTAGAGCGCACAGCAATTCCTCTTCCGCCAGATGAGGAACCCGATATCTTCGCCCTTGACGGGATAGACCTTGCCGGCTTCGTAGGGCACCGTGCTCTTGCCGATGGCATTGCAGGCCAGCCGGCCCTTGTGAGCCACGGGGTATATTTCCTGGTAGCGGTACTGCAGCTTGTCCATCGTCGGCTGGATGATCGGCGAGCAAAGGCTCAAGGAGCCTCGCGTGCCCATAGCCAGCAGCTCGCGGTGCATTTTCGCGTTGAAACGCTCGGCCACCTGCAGGGCGCCCGGCAGCGGACCATACTCCCCTGTGACCTGGCCCGTCATCGGATACAAGGACCCCTGGCAGCCGGCACACCAGAACATCTCCTGAATGGGTCTGCCGGTGGCCGTCGCGGCGACGCAGTCCGCCGAACAGGCCATGACGGCGATTGGATTGCTGAAAAGGAAGACTTCCGGGTTGATGATGGCCGCAAGCTCGTCAGAATTCCACAACGGGTCGAACTCGGTGATATAGGCGACGTCGAACCCGCCCTGCTCCATACAGGCAAAGTCAGTCAGGATCTCCATCCAGGCCAGGAGAGGATAGACGTAATAGTGGACATGATAGGCGGTCCTGTCCCCTCGCCCATCGCTGTTCTGGACACTCGTTTTCTGGCCGTAACCGATGCCCGGAGAAATCGAAATGCCACCGAGATTGACGAAGCAGAACGGTTTTTGAGTCACATCCATAAGCCTGTACGGCTCCCAGTAGCCGACCTCCAAACCCACCCGAGGTATGGGTGTGCCGCAGAAGCAGATTGGCGAGCTGGGATTTGGCGCATCCGCCCGGGTGCCCTTGAACAGCGGAATGCCGCCTACGGACATAGGGAACATGCAGTCCCAGCACGGTCCGGTGATCGGATTGACGAAGCGCCCGGTGCAATGCCGGGTCAGATCGACCGGCGAGGCAGCGGTCGCAGCGCCGGACCATAACCCTATTCCGATAAGGACGATAGCGATCGCGAAGGGCTGAAGCCAGTTTTGTATCAGGCGCGCGATCATGGCGTAACCTCGCTGATCTTCAGCGCATTTCCCTGGCGCTCAACGGTCGCCGGCACCTGGGTGATCCCGAATTTCTGAACAAGAATGCCCTGCTGGTCGTAATAGACGGCCACCTTGGCGCTGCGCATGAGTTTCATCGGCGCCCCGCCGGTCAGGATGATGAGCGCGCGCTCCGCTCCCACTTTTTTGCGGATCGAAAGCGCGAAGCTGACCTCTTCCGGATCACTTCCATCAATAAAAATAAGGGTTTTATTGTAAGTCGGCAGTCGCTCAAGCGGATTGATCCGATCGCCAGCGTGGGCGAAAACACGACCGTTCTGATCCGCGAAATCACGCGGGACGACGATCGATGGGTCTAACAGCCAAGACCTGGGCTTCGTAGTGTGCAAGACGCCGGCTACCGGTGCCGGTTCCTCGATGTGGCGCTCCGCCGTCGCCGCGAATTGCCTGTTCAGTTGGTCGATACGACCCGAGCTTTCGGCTTTTTTCAGCTTTGCACCGAGCATCTTGAGCAGGTCGACCTCGGCAATATCGAAGGTCTCCCCATAAGTGCCGAGATCGTTGGCACGCGCCAACGGGTAACCGCTTGTCAAAAGCGCGGCGGCGATTGTGATGGGGATGAGGGCTTTGAGCATCTTCATCACATCACCGGATAGGCGCGACCGACCAGGCGCGATGCCTCGATAAGCCCGATGAGGGCATAACGGGAATCCAGCGAATCCTTGCTGGGTGTGACCATGAAGTAGTGACCGGACGGGATGATGCCGGGCCCCGACATCACCGCCGGGTGGCCGGCCTTGTCGGCTGGCTTTGCGGTCCCGACAGAGCGGCCGTTGATGAAGAATTCCCGGCCCTTGACGGTCACGACGTCACCCGGCTGACCTGCAACGCGCTTGGTGAAGCGGAAGCCGGCCGGATAGTACGGGTTTGGCGGCGCCACGAACTCGTAATACTGGTCCCGGCTCGGGACCTTTTGGGTCTTGTCGATGAAGAAGGCCCAGTTCGGAAGGCTTTCCGTCTCGTTGAGGGCAAATTGATAGCGATTGCCGATACCTGTCCCGAGATTGGCCAGGGCAATTGTCGCAACGCCGGCCCACAGGATTAGGCCGGCCTTCTGCTTGGAAATCTTGGGGGCGAGCCTATTGAGCGAGGTTGAGCGTGGCATTGCCCGTTCCTCCCATTGTCAGGGTTCCGGATTTCAGAGCTTGGTCGACCGCGCTACTCACCTGCGGCGTCAAATCGAGGCTATCGCCGGTCAGGACGCATTCCCGCGCAAACACGACCATGCCCTTCTGCTTTGCGGACTGCGCAAGGAGCTTCTCAGTCGTGGCCATGAAGATGCCGGTCTTGAGACGGATCATCTCCGGCGTGTTCGCAGGGTCGGCCGCGAATTGTTGGCCGTAAATGCGGCTCAGCTGTGAGACCGATACAGTTGCGATGACCGGCGGCTTGTTCACCTCGATCTTCCAGAACAAGCCGGCCATAACGAACAGATTGAGCACCAGCAGGCATACCGCGGCCTCGCCGGCAGATACCATGATAGGAAACTTGCCCTTCAATCCGGTTGAAGGCGCGGCCGGCTCGGATGCCGGGTCAGGTTTATCGGTCATCGGCGCGCGCCTCCTTGAAGCGTCGTGCGATGACGACGATGACCAGGTTCAGGCCGAATCCGAAGGCAATGACGAAGTTGATCGGCACACGAGCAGCCAAGGGCGCGTCTTCGTAATGGCGGAGAAAGTTGGCGGTCTCGTGCATCCACGAGTCGACCCTCAGCCCGAAGACCAGAAGGCTTTGCGCGACGCAAATCGTGAAGGCTATGGCCAGGCTCTCAAGGTGGTGACCGAAGTCGACACTGCGAAGGGCGACGATGGCCCTGTGCGTTTCGGTTTCAGGCTGCGTCGGCATCTTTCAACCCCATCGTCTGGTACTGATTGCGGATGAAGGTGCGGCGGTCGCGTTCGGACATACCGAGGTAGTCGTCGACGAGCTTCTTGATCGGCGGAAATCCGAGCAGCATTTGCGCGTACTCGATGTCCTTGTCGGAGAACCGGTTCCCGGCCTCCTCGTCGAACGCGACCCGCCGGACCGCTTCGTTGACGGCCAGACCCTGTTTGATAAAGCTTTGCACGGCAAAGAGCGTGTCGGGCTTCGTCGAGTACAGTGTCAGTGAGAAACGGTCGAGCACCAGGCGGCCGAGGGCCTTGAACGCAGGTCCGCGTATGAAAGCCTCGGAGAATTCGCCCTGGCTGGTGCGTAAACTGCGCATGACCATAAGATCGCCCGCCGACGCCTGCAGGATGCCCTCCTTCTCGAAAGCGGCGATAGCCTCTTCCTTGAGCCGCAGGATCACGTTCCAGTCGCTGTTGTTGATGCAAGCGCGGCCGCCGGCCGTCTGCTGGTAGTCTGACAGGGACTGGGTTCCAGTGATCAGCGCCCCGCCCTCTTTACGGCAGCGGCGCGCAAATCCCTCGATGTAGGGGCCGGCAGCTCCGTCGCCGAGCAGTTGCCAGGCTTCGTCGATGAAGAGCGCCTTTTTTAACGACCGGCCGCCATGCTTCATGCGCTGGCGGATGAGCATGAGCAGGCCGAGGATCACCGAGGCCCTAAGTTCCTTCTTGCTTTCGATAGGGGACAGCTCGAACACCGTAAAAGGGTTGGTGATGCTCAAGGAGCACAGGCCATTGTAGAGCGCGAAGTATGAGCCGCCCTTGATGTATTCCGACATCGAGAGCTTCATGTTGCGGCCCATGTCGCCCTGGGTTTGCTCCAGATGATTGGCGACACTGTCGATATCGCCATCAGCGCCTTGGGCCTCCCAGACGGCGTTGACCGACTGCGCGATGGCGCCGATTTCCTCTTTAGAGGTGTCCCGGCTCCCTCTCGCCATTTGGAGGACCAGCGCCCTGATCGCTTCGCGGCACTCGTCCTTGTACTCTTCGTCCGTGGCCGCCAAGCCATGGTCGAACATCGAGAACGGATTGAGGCATAGTCCGGAATTGAGCGTGAACTCGATGAACTGGCCTTGCTGGATGCGGCATGTGTTCTCGAATGACCGCCCATCGTCCAGCACCATGACGTGGGCGCCGGCGCCGCGCAGGCCTCCGGCCATATCCTGCATGAAGACCGATTTGCCTGAGCCAGAGCTGCCGATGACCGAGACATTGTGATTGCCGCCGCCTGAGCCTTCGGCCTCGTTGGCGAACGGCGACCAGAAGAATGGCTGGCCCTTGCGGCCCAGCAGCAGCATGTGCGGGACATCGCAGCCGGTCGTTTCGCCCTGCAAAGGCGCGAGCAGCGCCATGCAACTGGTCGGCATGAGCTTCAAGCGCTGGAGACTGCGGAAATCGTCACTGAGCCCCTGCCCCATCGTCAGCGGCAGGCAGGCGATCAAGGTTTGAAGGTGCAAGACATCGTTACGCGAAAGTCCGAAGCCCGCATTGGCCCAGATGGATTTCAGATACCGTTCAGCCTTCTCGCCTTCATTTAACGGCGTGAGGGATGCGACAAACAGCGCCATCTCGCATAGTCGAGCGCCTTTCGAGACCTCGACGTTGGCCTGCTCCCAATCGGCCGAGGCCAAGGCCACATTCGGGAAGAACTTTCCCGTCGGACCCGCCGCCTGCTGGCTGGCGCGCATCGCCTTCAATTCGGTATGCGACTTGGTCTTGTCGTAGCTCCAAGGCGAAAAATAGAGAACCGTCAGGTTAGATCCCATCGGCTGGAGCTGTGCATTGAAAAAATCGCCGATCAGGGCGCCGACGACACCTTGATGGCAGACCTCGGGATACCGTTCCGCCGAGAAGGTTCGGACCTCGAACCGTTCCGTTGACGCCTCCTCGTTGACAGGCACCGTCCTTCCGAAGGCATCCCCGGCGAACCAGGCCGACGTCGTCAGACGCTCGCGATAATGGGTCATCGTCGTGTCGCGGGCGACCGCCTGGTCTCGGAGCGCAAGTTCTGGATCATAGGGCGGCGTTTCCAGGCCCAGACCGCTCGTCGGATTTAGGATCGCTCGCAGGAAACTGAGCAATTCATTGGGTCTGACGACAGTCACCGATCCCCCGAGGGATTTGAATGTGCCGTCGATCGTTTGATGAAGATCATGGAGGGCCTTGCCCGCTTCGCCGGCAGCACTCCCCTTCAGCTCGAAAGCCATGTAGATCCGGTAGTCTCGAACAAACATCGGCGCGCTGCGCGACATTGATGACCAGACGCCAGATTTCAGGTGTTCGCGCCGGTGCTGCGCCAGTTCGACGAAGACGCCTCCGCCGGCTGCGCGCGCCTTGGCCCAGCGATCCAGTATCCAGCCGACCTTCGGTGACGACCAGTTGATGATCTGGACGTGAAGACCTTCGGGCAGACTGTCGTTGAAAATCTGCGCGATGATATCGTGCTTGGCCTCCGTCAGATCGCCAAGTGGCGTGACCTCAAGGATCAGGCCGACGGTCTCGTCCTGCTGGTAAAGCTGGTGGACGCTGTCCCAGGACAGGTACGGCAGCTTGCCGGCCAGTGACGGCGGCAAGTCGCGTTCCAGCGCTGATCCCGGGTCCGGCAAGTCATCCCAGAATATCCCGCGCGCCATCTTCTGAAGCTGGCCGCGCAGCCCCGCCATTAAGACATTGAAATCCATCCCCTGCATGACCGGCCTATTTCTTGTCGGTCTGCGAAGGGGCCGGTTGTGCGACCGGCAACGTTGAGCCAGGCTCAGGCGAGGCGCTGATAGGCACGGGCGGCGCGATCCACCATTGTGCCTTGCGCATGACCGCATAGACGTCCGACCGGTCGTGGTAATCGCCCTGGGCGTCGACGTAAGGCGCGACGACGATCCGCATCGTCTGGTCGAATTCCCGCCGCGGCGCGTCTTCGCGCGTTACGGACAAGGACTTCGGCGCATCCCACCAGTTAGCAGGACGTGCGCCGAAAATGGCCTGCGCCTTGGGCGCTTGTCCTTGAACGGCAGGCCGCGAATCGATTTCGCTGATGGAGGCACAGGTCTGATTGCCGATCGCGCGGCAGGACCAGCTTTGGGAGGTCGTGCTGGCGGTCACGCAGCCGGTCAAGCCAAGGGCCAGGCTCAGTAGGACGATTTGCTTGATCATGACTTGCCTTCCCCGAAAGCTTTGAGCGCGTCGATCGCCAGGTAGCCCTGGTTCACCGTGCCGTCGGCGCGAACGATGGTGGGTGTGCCTGAAATCCCGTTGGCGTGGGCAAAGGCGGTGTTGGTTTCGACGGCCGCCGATGCAGCGGCGCAGTCTGGTCCTGTCGCGATCTTCCCGGAGGTATAGGCTGCGAAGGACGCAGCCGGCCGGTCTTTGGCGCAGAGCACGATCCGGGCCTTGGTCGCACTATCCTCGCCGAGAATGGCGATCGGATACTCCGTGACCTCGATCCCCTTGGTGTTTGCAAGCTGGGTGAACAGCATTCGGCAATAGCCGCAGTTGAAATCCGAAAAGACCTTGATCTTTATTGGGGCACCAGGGTTGTGAACGACAGCGTTTTGAAGGGGCAGGTTGACCGTGAGCTTGGCCAAGGCGGGTGCCGGCTGGGCACCGCCACTCGCTGGGACTGAGGCGAGATGACCTGTCGCCGCATCAAGCGCAGCGAGTTGTTTTAGGCGCTCATCGGTAAGGTCAACTTTTTTCGCCAGGTCCAGTAATGAGCCCACAACGATGTAGCGGCCGTCCCGGGTCGCATAGAACAGGTTCTTACCGGCGGCGATTTCGCACAAGCCGTCAACCGCGGTCTTGCAATTGACCGAACTGATCCTGGTGTTCGGAAAGTTTGCCTGAACCTTGTCGCGCAACGCTTTGGTGTTGTCAGGCAGCAAGGTCACGCCAGCAACGACGACCGCCAGGGCGGCGGCGCCAAACAAACCGATGACACCGAGCGTTTCGCGATTGTTTTGTCTCTTAATCCAGTCGGAGATCATTTGGCGCTCCCTTTTGTGGTGAAGCGGAAGCTGTCGAGGAAGACCAGTTCGACATCCATGCCCGTCGGCATTTCGATGACGGGTTGATATTGCTCCGCACGTTTGATGTAATAATCGGCCAGCATCGACGAGGCATTGCCAACGCCCGTGCCTACGGCATCTTCAGCGATCTGCGAGGACGAGAGTGGTACAGTCGCGAGGCTTCCGCCCGCCCCGGTGCTGGTGATTGCGGTCTGACTGCGTTGGACATTCGTACTCATGGCCTGACCGAGCCCCTGGAGGGTGCCCGCAACCATGGCCTTGCCGGCGAAGTTGCCTTCCCGTGAGACGACCCGGCCGCGCACGCCCGACTTGCCCATGTAGGTGACATAGCCATCGACTTTCGAGACAAGCGTCTTGTTGCCGTCGACCGGGCAGGTGATCTTCTGCAGCTTGATGTACACCTTCTCGGAACTGAGCTCGGCGAAGGCCGCGCCATTGACGAGACAACCTGTCAGCTCACTGGTCTGGTACTTGCCGTCTGCGCCCACGCCGATGGCACGCCCCTCGATGCGGAAAAGCACGGGCTTCGGGTCGGCGGTTGCCGAGATACCCGTCTGCATGTCGACGCCGACGAGGACCTTCGCCGAAACGTAAGAATTGGGCGCAACATACTGCGAGCTGTCGAATACGCTCACCTTGTCGCTGCTCGCACCGTCTGCGGTCGTCACGGGCGCCGCTGGAGAGGCATCAGGGCCATTTCCGACCGCGACAAGCCGGATGGAACGCTTAGGCGTCGCAGCCCCCTCCCCTGCGCCAGTGACTTGGGCTCCGCCCGTGCCTGAAAAAAGCGGTGACGCTGCGCTCTGAGCGGGGGGAATAGAGGCAGCGCCACCTGGCGCCTGGGACTGCGAGCCCGTCTGGTTGTAGGCGGCGCCCTGGCGCGTTCTTGGGAGGTAGGATTGGACCGGCGGGTCGCTGAGCACCATGCTCGGCTGACTTAAGCCCTGGTTCTGACTGGTCAGCTGGGCGTTCTGATCCATGGTGGTTTGCAGTTGCTGCTGCAGGTCCGCCATTTGGCCACGGAGTTTGGTGTTTTCGGCCTCGGGACTCATGGCCGCCGGCGCCGCGACATTGGCGGTGGCAAGGCTGCGCTGTTCCAGGGCCTTTTGCTGAACTGCAACCGACCCTGCAGGCCTCTTGAAATTCATGACGTAGAAGATCAGGCCGCCGATCACGGCAGCTGAGCCGATGATCAGGAGCCAACGCAGGTTTTGCCCGCGCTTCGCCTGAAGATTGGGATTGCCGACATCGTCGACGGATTCCGGGATCGGATCGGGGATGCTCATTGAGCCTCCTCCGCGATGTAGACCTGCGCGCTATCGCCCGGCTTCAGCAGTTCATTGCTCACACCGGCGGCTATGACGTGCTTGACGAGGAACTGTTCGCCTTTCAGCGCCTGGGGAACGGTGTCGCGGTTGGTGACATAAAGCACGATCCCGCGGATGCCGGCCGCATGGTAGTAACCCACGGTTCGGATATTGAGGTGGGCGGTCGTCTCGCCCTTGTCGTCGACGGGCGTATAGGTCACACCGTCGGCGATCTGCGAATTGAACATCAGCTTCATGAAAGCCGTGACGGTCTCGGCGTATCCGTTCGTCTTCAACGATACGGCGCCGGTCTGGGTCGTCGCCTTCAGTTCCGGCACCAGCTCGATGGTCTTCGCCGCGCCTTCCCCTGGGTGCAACAGGACCTGGACGGTCTCGCCGGCATCGGTCGTGACGAACAGGCTGAACGTCCGGCCAGCGGTTTCACCATCAAACCCGACGAATACGTCACCGGTCGTGGCATCGTTCTGCACCAGCAACTGGGGCCCGGAGGGGTCGTCGAGGCTGCGGACGGCGGTGATCTTTTCGCCCTTGACCAGAATCCTGGACATCTGCTGGGCGGCGACATCGACTGAGACCGTCCCGCCTTTGACCTGAACGGTGTCAGCCCGCGCAAAGGTGCTAAAGCAGGCCAATCCGAAGAATGGCAAGGTGAGTAGCAGTTTGGCCTTCATCACATGCCCTCGGATGATTGGGTGGGTTTCACTTTTTCGCCGCGTGCGTCCTTGGGGTCGATCTCGGCGATCGATTGCAGTCGGACCAGCGTGCCGGTTTTGCTCCAGTGCATCGCGTAAAGCTTCGATTGGTCGTCGACGACCTGGGTGCCCTGCATGATCACCAGACGTCCGCGCACCTCGGAATAGAGGCCCGCTGGATCTTCAAAGAAGTCGTCTGGGAAGAAGGCTTGCGAGGTGTGCGTGGCCTCAGCCTTCGCGCTTTCCTTCTCCAAGGCGACTTTCACGGCCTCGAAACTCACCGGGTCCATGATCCGTTGGGCTTTTCGCTCGAAATAGGCCGACGTTTCCGGCGTCTTGTTCAGGAACAGCCAGGCGACATCACGGGACATATCTTCGAGATACTCGGCGTCGACATGGCCGTTAGCGTCCAGGCTGGCATCTGCCGGCAGGGTCGGGACGAGGATGACGCGGCTGTTGTTCATCAGGCAAAGCGACAGCACGGCCGTCGACGTCAGGCTCAGCGCCAGAAGGGCGCCAAGTACGACCGACCGCTGCGCAAATAGCGCCCGCTCCTTCTGGGTTTTCTGGAAATCCATGGTTCAGCCCACCAACAAGCGTTCATGCGACGGTGGCGTCTTCTTCAGCCCGAACGTGCTGGATGGCAGGAGCCAATAGGCAGCCCAAAGAAGCCGGTTAAGGTTTCCGCCCTTCTTGAGTCGGCGCAGCAGCCAAAAGCCAATGGCTGCCACGATCAGGCCGACAAGGAAGTTGCTGACGATCGTAAGGACGACGAGCGGCGCCACGACGACGACCAATTCGTCGGGAGTGAATATGAAGTAGCGCTCGGGCTCATCGAGATGTTGGGGGATACGGGTGTTCATTTTGACCAGACTTGTTCGGGCTGGCGCAGCATTCCCGTACTGCGCCAGCTAATCGCTCTTTCCGGCAATAGCCGGCCGTGTGTGAAAAGGGGCGGAAGGCCCCCCTGCCCTGCTTAGAACGTCGCGGTCGCCAGAGCCGAAACAATCCCGGGGCCCGTGGCAGCCGTCAGACCGATACCGGCAGCACCGGCGATCAGCCTCCAGTCAAATTTCATGACCAGCCCGACCAGGGCCGAACCGATGCCGGCGACCGCAGCCAGTTTGCCGAGCGACCCGGTGGACCAGTTGGTGATGGTCGTCGTTGCGGCGGCGAACGTTGTGTCCGTCCCCGCCATGGCGCTGCCGAACAAGGCGACGCCGGCGACCAGGGCGCCGAGTACGATGGCGTCTTCGACGACGTTGGTGTTGTTGAGGAGGTGGTTGCGCAGGTCGGACGCCTGCTTGAGAACGTTTTGCATTTTGTGAGAGCCCCTTTAAGACCAGATTTCAACGTACCCGCGAGGTACGAGGGACGATTCACATTTTGCTAACCACTTGTCAAAACAGTAGTTTCCGGAAAAACCATGCCCAAATCCGGGTTTTTCCTGCCAGCGCATCCTTTTTGTTGCTCAAGCACAGGTTTACCCGTATCAAGCCGGAAAAATCCGGCCACGAGGGGTAAAATATCGGCCCGATGCGGTATTGGACTGTGAGCGGTTCGTTGTATGATTCGCAGTGAGAGCGCCAGAAAGGCGCGCTCAATACTGGAAAATCGTATTACCTTTGTCAGGGCAATGCTTTCCGACGTCTGGGTTCCCCTACGTAAGAACTACGTGTTCAGCACAACCCGGACAACAAAATCACGGTAGGTAAAACGACAGGTTGCGCTCACCGTTTTTTTGATTTATGCGGTCGATTTCCACCGTAGTAGCGTTCTCTGATCTCGCCCGCTAGGCGAAATATCGTAACAGTTTCAATTTGTTTCATGAGTTTTAACGCGAAGTAGAGTGGGTATATGTGCGCCTGGCTTTGCCGAGTTGATGGGTTTCCGGCAAAGGGGGAAAAGCAATGGTTGATCTGTGGAATGTTCCCGAAGCCTTTTATACGGCTGACGTCATTACCGCCCGCGTTGCGGAAGCGCTTCAGTATGCGTTTGTCCTGTTACAGCAACCCCGCGCAGGTCGCGTGTTCGTTCGTAAGAATTTAATACGTGATCTTGGCATCAACAAAGACACCCTGAAAATATATATTACTCCGGTATTAGACGAAAACTATAAGCTGGTCAGCGGGCCGACGAAAATAGCCGTCTTCCACGGCATCATGCACGAATTGGGCGTCCGGCCCTCGCAACTTTACGAGGCCGCCGAGACCAGCAATAGTTACCGTGAGTTTATCCAGAAGGTCACGCGGATAGTCTTAGGTGACGTCGTCCAGGCGGTATCGGCGAACGATGGCGAGACCCTTCCCTCGCCTGTTAAGCGGTCGATGCCATGATGACCAAGGTTTGGCCGATAGTTTTCCTGGCGCTGCTGTCCGGTTCGAACGCGACGACGAGCGGTGCTGCTATGATATCGGCGGCTCCCCAGTTGCGTGATCCTGAGATTTTTCAGAGCCAAGTTCTGCACGACCTCCTCCTCGACCTTTCGTTCGATCCAGATGTCAGGATCGCAGTCGATCGCGCTGGCCTGCGTGGCTTGACTCTTAGTCGACCGGTCAGCGCCCACCCTGGCCAACAGTCGAATACGCCGTTTTACTCAGGGTCCGATTCGAACAGCCTCTCCGCCTTGGTTGCCCGTGAGGGCCTTGGCGCCGGCATAGACCCCGGCTACATGGTCCGGCTAGCGAATAGAGAAAGCCACTTCGATCCTTTCGCGCAATCGCCTACCTCGTCCGCGGCAGGGCTGTTTCAGTTCACCGACAATACATGGCTATGCAGTTTGCAGGAGTTCGGTCCTGGCTTGGGCATTGACGGAAGCGACCGAATTAACAGAACCCGGCGGGGCGTGTGTGAAACTGCAACGCCTGAGGAGCGACAGCGCCTACTGTCATTTCGCTCAGATCCGCTTTTGAGCACCAGGGTTGCGGCGGCATTTTCGTTAGAGAACTATCGAACCCTGGTTGGTGAGCTTAGGCGGCGCCCGACGGCTACAGAGTTGTATGTATTACATTTCTTTGGCCAAGAGACCGGGCTACGGTTCCTTCAGGCCCGTCTTTCAACCCCCTGGATCGCCGCAGATCAATTGGCGGGAGAAGCAGCCGCATCCAACGAAGGAATATTCTTCGCCGTGGGTCGCCGTCCAAGGTCGGTTAGCGAGGTTTTTGAGCAGTTAAATTTGGCAAGTTCGGTGGCGGCGCGATGATTTTTGAAAGTGGAATACCTGTGGTCGCAGGCGATTCGCGAATCGGTTGTTTTTCGAGTCCAAAAATGGGCTATTTTGACGTCGTCGATTGTTCGTCGCCGCTTGGCTCAATGGCCCCGCTTTCTTTTTCGAATGACCCTTTACGCTGTGGGTGCGAGCTGTTTGGAAGGCGTTTTTAACGGCCTTATCCACAGGCCCGTAGTGTTAAATTAAGTGTTATGTATGTGTTACGCGGTGGATAAGTGTTGGGAACTTATTGAATCAATACAGGGAATTTGGAGGGGTTTGTGTGTAATCTGTCGAAGGATTGTGGGTGATATGTCGAAGCTGTGTGTGTGATCTGTCGAAGCAGTTTTTGGCTGTTTTGGTGCGTTGCTGTCGCGCTGCAGTGACCTACTGCGTGTGTGAACTGTCGAAGAGCCTTGACTCTGTGTTTGAAATGTCGAAGCTTTGGGCTTCTGACGTATGTGTTCAACTGAGTCCATGCCTAAAGTGTGGGTGAAATGTCGAAAACAGGCGTCGTGAACGGACCAGTTTCGAGCGAAGTTTAGGGAAGGTGTGTGTGAAATGTCGAATGGTCTGGGAGATGTGTGTGAAATGTCGAACGTTGACGCGTGTGTGAAATATCGAATCCGTTACGGTTGTTCAGGCGGGTGTGTGTGAAATGGCGAAAGCAAAGCCCAAACAGCCTGAGTTGGAACTCATCGAATCGGACGTCGAGGACGCCGATCGCGCAGATCATAGCCGCTCTCCCCTACTCCCGACACGTCACGAAAATGATTTGTTCGTCTGTGACATCCTGGACGCAGTTCCAAAGGCAGATATGGCCTCGATGGAGCACCCGATTTTTTCCCTATCGACTAAGCCTGACCTGAATATAAGAAAATATCAGCATGGAAATGTCTTCGTCGAAGTTGCTCCCTCAGTGCGAGGCATGGCGACCGTCCACGACCGAGATATTTTGATCTATTGCATCAGCCAGACCATCGCGGCGTTGAACCAAGGCCGTCCTGTGGCACAGACCGTGCGCATGAAGGCTTGGGACTTCCTTGTCGCGACGAACCGCATGACCAACGGAGAGGCTTACGAGGGGCTGAAATCGGCGCTCGAACGGTTAGCGGGCACTCGCATTAGCACTAACGTCGCCACCGGCGGCCAGGAGGTCTTCGAGAACTTCGGCTTGATTGAAGGTTCGAAGATCGTCCGCGCGACGCGCGACGGCCGGATGCAAGAGGTCGAGATTAAACTGGCCGATTGGGTATTCAACGCGATCCAAGCGAAGGAAGTCCTTACCCTGCATCGGGATTATTTCCGGCTTCGGAAACCGCTGGAGCGGCGCATGTATGAATTGGCGCGCAAGCACTGCGGACAACAGCCGAGCTGGGCGATTTCCTTTGAAATCCTTCAAAAGAAGTGCGGATCGACTTCGACTTCGCGCGAATTTCGCCGGCTTGTAAAGACCATCGTCAAGCAGGACGAAGAGCATCACCATTTTCCTGACTACGCCATCGAAATCCAGGACGAGAACGTCGTTTTTACGAATAGGCGGTCGGCTAAATTCAAAAATAAAGCAATAGCGGCTGCAGGCGCGTCGACCGGAGAACCGAAGATAGACCCCGACAGCTTTGCGAAGGCGCGGAAGGCGGCGCCCGGTTATGATGTGCAGGGACTATTCCATGAGTGGGTCAGCTGGTGGCGCGATAGTGGCAGCCCTGAGCTCAAGAGCCCGAATGCCGCGTTTTTGGCATTTTGCAAGAAGCGGCATGAGCGGGCGCCGTTGAGCAAACGATAGCCCCTCCCCGCCTTTATCCAGCAGTATGCGGTCCAAGGAAGCATTGGGCCTATTGAACCCTAGGGTTCGGTTGGGGTGCCTAGGGCGCACTTCAATATTGCGCGGCCCGATATCGTCCAATATTGAAGCCTATCGCGCACTGTAAGACGATAGTGAACAATATCGTGCGATATTGAAGCCTATCGAGTAACGCAATATTAACCAATAGTGGGCGATATTGAACCTTACGATATTGCCCGATAGGGCGGTTCCAGCGGTTCGACGAGGAGGCCCCATGCCCGTAATTACTTTTGCCAACTCCAAAGGTGGATCTGGCAAGACCACAACGGCTTTGCTCCTCGGGTGTTTTCTGGCACAAAAGACCGGAGTGACGATCATTGATGCCGACCCGCGGCATCCGATAACAAGCTGGTCGCAGAAGCCAGGTGCCGTGCCGGAGCGCCTCAGTGTCGCTGGCGGCGTGACCGAACAAAATATTTTGGAGCTGATCGAGAAGGCCGCAGCCAAGGACGCATTCGTCATTGTGGACCTAGAAGGTACGTCCTCTAAGACGATGGGTTATGCGATTTCTGCCAGCGACTTCATCGTGATCCCTTGCAAAGAACAGCAACAGGACGCCGAGGCGGCTGTTCAGGTCATCAAGAACATGAAGCTCGATTTCAAGATGATGCGTCGGGAAATTCCGTTTGCCTTGCTTTTCACCATGACCAAGTTTGTGAAGTCGCGAGCCTCGAAAATCATTGTTTCTCAATTCAAAGAGAGCCCGATCCCGACCTTCAACACGGAAATCTATGACCGCGACGCCTATTCTCAGATATTTCTTCGCGGTGGCACGATCTACGATCTCGGCGGCACGTCGAACAACCTTGAAAAGGCGTACGACAACATCGCCGAGTTCGGCGCAGAGATCATTGCAAAAATTCGTGAATCCGAACGGGAAGTCGCAGCATGACTAACGCATCGACCGGCACACTCAAGACGCTCGACATTGACGACTTGGGCCTTGATTCCTTTAAACCTAAAGCGCCTCGCTCCCCTGAGCCGGACTCGCCGCCTGAAGCTGTGAGGCCGGTTGCCCTGGCAAAAAGGCCGGAAAAGAAGACGCCACCGCCGCCAACCGTGTTTCCTTCCCGTGAGCCGGCCCAGCCGAAGTATCAGCAAGTGAACATGCACATTCGCTCAGATGTCGCTGAGCGCTTCAAGGCCCTTGCGGTGAGGGACCAGTATACGACCTGGAAATACGGCCAGATTATCGAGTTCCTGCTCGACCATTACGAAAAAACCAACTGATAATCCTTTTCCAACCTGGCTGGTAGCCAGGGAGGAGAAGAGGCGAGGGGAGGCATCTGCGCAAATATTGCGTAGGAGGTCTCATGTCCTTGGTTCAAATCGTCCGCGCTACCGGCGGCGAACTTTACAATGGCGGCCGTAGGGCCTCCATCCCAGCCCCCGGTCATAGCAAGGCAGACCGCTCCGCTTCGTTGGTAATAGGCCGGACGGGCCGTGTCGTCGCTTTCAGCTTCGGTGGAGCAACGGCATTCGATATCCTTGATGACTTAAAATCCAGGGGCTTAGTCGATAGTGGTGGGTTTCCCAGACATAGCGGGATCACCCTTCAGCAACTACAGTTGCCGTCCGATGGGCAAAAGCAAACCCTTGCGCAGGACTTGTGGCGTTCCGGGCTGGTGTTGGCTGAGACCTTAAGCGCCAAATATCTCCGCGAATACCGAGGGATCGCCCGGGATTTGGCCGGCATAAAAAGCGTCCTTCACCATCCAGCCTGTCGTGTGTCCGCCTATAAACCCAACAGCCAGTTCACAAGGCCAGCCCTGATGAGCCGGATTGCGAGTCCACAAGGCGAAACGACCGCAGTCGAACTCACCTATCTCGATCCAAGTGGCGATCGTGATGCGAAGCTTATGCTCTCGCGCAAAACCGTCGGCGTCGTTCCCCCTGGTAGTTTCGTTCCACTCGATGACCCAAAACTTGAACTGCTTGTGGCGGAGGGGGTGATCACTGCGCTCTCGGCCTCCGAACACTTCGACCTTCCAGCCCATGCCCTGCTCGGCATTCGCAATCTGCGCGCTTTCCGGCCTGCGCCTTGCGTCCGCTCAATTCTCATCGCAGCCGACCGAGGCGCGGAGGGGGAAGGTGCTGCCAATGCCCTTCGCGAAACACTTCTTTCGCTAGGTTTGGCGGTGTCGGTGCGACTGCCCCCTGAGCGGTTTCGCGACTTCAACCAGATGGCCCAAACTGCGCGTCGGTCAGCAAAAGAAGAGGGGGAGGGAAGGGGAGGGTGACTGGTCGTTGAGGATAGGCCTCACCCGGTTGATGGAGACTAAAAATGAACACTCAAGCATCCCAACTGACCCGCGTCGTCGTCGCCCTGAAGGATCTCGACATCGCGCCCGAAAATCCCCGTTTCCTTGAGCCAGCCGACGATTCAATCCCCGACCTCGCGCTCAGCTTGGCGCCCGATGCCGCGGGCCAATTGCTTCCACTCCTTGTCCGCAAGGGCGGTAAAAAGGAAAAGCCATTCATGGCGCTGGATGGTCGCCGTCGGCTGCTCGGTTTCAGACTTCTGCTGGAGCGTGGCCTCATAACCGAAGACCTGGAGATATCGACCGAGCTTTGCGAGACCGAAGAAGCGATCGCCGCTGCCCTCGTGACCGCCAATGGCGCCCGTCTGCCGGTTGGACCGGCCGACAAGATTCTAGCCATCCGCGCCATGGGTCAAAAGAAGTTTTCGCTCGAAAAGATCGGTCGCGGCCTGTGCATGGACCTGGCCGAAGTCAGGAAATTCCAAGTCGTCTCAAACGCGCATATCGACGCCATCCTGGCCTTCAAATCCAAGCTGATCGACTTCAACACGTTGAAACTGATCGCCCGCATCCCTGCCGTCAGTGAGCAAAAGGCCATTATCAAACAGGCTCATGCCAACGGTCGCTTGGGCGCCGGGCAGGTGCGTGCCTATCTCGACGAAGCCGGGTTGTCGGCGGCGTCCTCTCTGATGAAGGTCGTGGGTGTCGAGGCCTATGTCGAAGCTGGCGGCAAGGTGATGCCCGACCTGTTGAATGAACTGCCCGACACGTGCCTCGACATCGCCATCGCCGATCGCCTTTGGTGTGAAAAACTGGAGGCATTGCGCGGTTTCTTTGAGGGCCAGGGCCTCACGACCTTTATCACGCCCGACATGACGGCGGAATTCAACGACGATTACGGCGATCCAGGTTACCGTTACAGCCGTCCGAAGGAAGAATACGCCGCCATTACGACTGCCCAGCAGCGGCTTGAACAGGCGCGGGCGGCGATGCCCGAAATCCCGGAGGGCGCGACGCTCGATATTCCGTCGTGTCTGCCGCTGTGCCAAGCGTTGTTCGACCAGGCGGTAGCCAATCTGGCGCCAATGCAGGTTCGGGCAGTGCTGATAACGCCAGGTGAACGGACGATCCTGAACTTCGAATTCGCCACCCTCGGCAATGACATTGCGGAATGGGAAGACGCCAAGCGAGCCGCCTTTAACGCCCGCCCGACCGCGGAGCCGAAGACCTACGATGTCGTGCCCGAGCGCAAGATCCTGATCGACACCGAGGGATCGAGCAATGCGTACCATCGCTTTGCGACGGAAATGGCAGTACGTGGCTTCCAGCGATCGCTTGCCGACAGCTTTGCGACGGCCCTGAAACTACAGGTCAGCACCATGTTCGAGCAGGTCGTGCTTTCGCAGTCAGGCACCTACGCGGAAGACCGGGCGTTGCGCGTCAGCTACGGCCGCAATATCCAGTCGTCGACATATGGCGCCGTCGACGGATTGGATGGTGACATTGTCGAGCGCTTGCTGGCTTATAAGACGGCCTATGTTGAGTTCGGAAAACGTCCATACGAGTGGGTGTCCAGCCTGGCCTTCGGGCAAATTCAGGACTTGCTGGCGCTCATGACCGCAGCCAGCGTCTGGATAACGGAAGACGCCACCTCGATCATCCGTAAGACGGCGAGGGCGCAAATCCAGGAAGTCGCGGAAGAAATCGATCACGACATCCGCGCCCACTGGTTCCCGAGCGCCGTCTTCTACGCCAAGTGCTCAAAGAAGCAGTTGCTTGGCTTCGCCGATCGCATGGGCTGTGAGACCGATACCCTGGGCACGATGAAGAAGGGCGCGCTGGCCAGCTATATCGCAGAGCAAGGCGTGGCCCACCAATGGGTGCCGGCGGCCCTCAGTTTCGACAACAACGCCGAGCTTGAAGCAGCGGAGGATGAGGCAGCGACCGGCGGGTCTGATGAGGACGCTACGGGCGGCGAGGCCGACTCGGAGGGCGAAGAAGCCCTGGAGCCGGAAGATGAGCCTGATCCACAGGTGCAAGCCATCCCGGAAGCCGCGTAAATTATACCTACTGGCCCTCGTCGCACCGGCGGGGGCCTTTTTCATGCTGGCGATGCGGCCTGGGGCGCCGCGAAAGAAGAGGAGCAGGGAGGGGAAGGCTGATCTCAACCGGGCAAAGCCCAAGACCAGACGGAGTCAGCCATGAACAAGTCCCTTTCACTTTTCGGCGCAACCAACTTAAGCAAATCCGCTGCGCTCCTGGGCGCTGCGCGCGCCCTGCAACCCAGCCTGATGCGCGCAAAGCCGCTCGATCGGGGCAGCGTCCGCGACGCGATGAGCTTCTCCTTCATGGGCTCAGACACCGAGGGTGTTTGGAACTGGAAGGACGCCTATGAAGCCATCGAGGTTGCGCAGGTTCTGCAGGTTCGCAAAGTTGCCTGCCAGGTATCACGCCTTGAGGATGCCGCACTCGACGTGGTTGAAGCCCTCGGGAAAATCTCGGCGCTCGGCCTGACTCATTCGCGTCGTTCCGAAGAACAGGTCGCGCTCGATCAATTTTCCACGCCACTGGAACTTGCCGCGTTGGCGGCCTTGGCGGCTCAGATCAGACTCGGTGACCTGGTGCTCGAACCGTCCGCAGGCACCGGCATGCTGGCAATCATGGCCGAGGTCTGCGGGGCCAGGCTGCACCTGAACGAATTAGCCGTGACCCGGGCTGAATTACTCGATGGGGTCTTCGCATCCAGTACCCGCAGCCGGTATGACGCAACGACGCTCCATGACCGGGTCCCAACCGCAGGCCAGTTCGACGCCGTCGTCATGAATCCGCCCTTCACCGACATTGAGGCGCACCTGCTCAGCGCGGGAAAGTGCGTTGCCGATGGGGGGCGCGTCGCCGCCATCGTGCCGGCCTCGTTCTTCGAGTCGCAAGGATTGGGGCGCTTCTCACGTCTGTTTGCTGTCCGTGCGACCATAATCCTGCCCGACAATGCGTTTGCAAAACACGGCACGGGGGTCGAAACCGGCCTTTTCGTCTTCGATCGTGTCGCTACGATGGACGGCAACCCCCCGATAATAGCCGCTGAGAGCCTCGCAGAGGCGCTGGAAGCCATTTCTGCCATACCCGCTCGCCTGACAGCCAAGGCGCGAATTTTCCGCTCTGCGGGCTCCGTGGCGGCCTTTTCCGGAATATCTGGACCTCGTCCGACCGTCTCGACACGGCTTTCCTTCCTGCAGACGACGGCTTTGGCGACCTATACGACAATCGATTGGACCGGGATTGGCGACGACGTAGGCCTGTTCAGCGCCTATCGTGTATCGCGGATGCAGCTTGCGCCTTCGTTCCCCCATCCGTCTTCGCTCGTTGAATCCTCGGCCATGGGGTCGGTGGCAGTGCCGCGGCCGAGCTATCAACCGAAACTCCCGCCGCTGGTCCTGGCCGGCGGTTTGTCGGATGCCCAGATGGAGACCGTCGTCTATGCCGGGCAAGCGCACTCGGAAATTCTTCCCGGTTTCTGGGCTCTCAACGAGCAGAAGACGAGCTACACCGCCGTGCCGGACACGCACGAGGGCGGATTTCAGCTTCGCAAGGGCTTCTTTCTGGGTGACGGCACCGGCGTCGGCAAGGGTCGCCAGATTTCAGCGGTCATCGCCGACAATGTAGCGAATGGTCGGCCCAAGGCCGTGTGGATTTCCAAGAACGACGAACTACTGGAGGACGCGCGTCGCGACTGGTCCGCTATCGGTGGGGCTGCCAATGATCTCGTTTGCCAGAGCGCCTATAAGCTGGGCCAGCCGATCCGCATGGACAAAGGCATCCTGTTCAGCACCTACGCCACCTTGCGGGTCGCCGCACGTCAGGAGAAGAAATCCCGGCTGGACCAGATCGTCGAGTGGCTGGGCGTCGATTTCGATGGCGCCATCGTTTTCGACGAAGCGCACGAAATGGCCAATGCGGCCGGCGGCAAGGGCAATCGCGGCGCCAAAAAGCCGTCGCAGCAAGGGCTGGCTGGGCTGATGCTGCAATACCGGTTGCCGAATGCCCGGATCATGTATGTCTCAGCCACCGGCGCCACGACACCGGAAAATCTCGCCTATGCCAGTCGCCTGGGGTTGTGGGGGTCGGTGGAAGCGCCGTTCCTGACCCGCGACGAATTCCTGAAGGCGGCGGACGACGGCGGCGTCGCGGTCATGGAATTGATCGCACGCGAATTGAAGGCCCAAGGGCTTTATGTCGCTAGGATGCTAAGCTTCGACGGATTAACGATCGAACCGCTGCTGCACGAGCTGACGCCCGCCAATATCGAGATTTGGGACGCCTGGGCCGATGGCTTTGAGATCATCCATGCAAATCTTGACAAGGCTTTGGAGGCCATCGGCGTGGTCGATGCGGAGGGCAAGACTGCTTCGGGCCAGGCCAAGGGGGCTGCCAAATCCGCGTTTGCCAGCACCAGCCAGCGATTTTTCAATGCGCTTCTCTGCGGTTTTAAAACACCGACACTGATCAAGGCGATCGAAGAAGACGTGACATCCGGCCGTGCCTGCGTCGTCCAGTTGGTGTCAACGAACCAGGCAGTCATGGAGCGGCGGCTCGAAGCGGTATCTCCGGCAGAGTACAACGACCTTCATATCGACCTGACGCCCCGCGATACCGTGACCGAGTATCTGCAGCACTCGTTTCCAACGACTTGCTTTGTCGAGACCGAAGACGACAGCGGCAATACCAAGCTCGTGCCGATGACGGATAGCGAAGGCAATGCGGTCCATAGTCAAGAGGCCCTGGCCTTGCGCGACGAACTGATTCTCAACCTGGCGACCCTTCCCGGTGTACCGGGCGTCCTTGACGGCCTGATCCATCACTTCGGGCCCGAGCGCATAGCTGAAATCACCGGTCGGAGCCGCCGCGTGATCCTGAAAGACGACAAGTTCGTTCTGGATAAACGATCCGCCAGCGCCGCCAAGGCCGAAACCGACGACTTTATGGGTGGCCGCAAGGATATCCTCGTGTTCAGCCAGGCTGGCGGGACTGGGCGCAGCTATCACGCCGACCGCGCCTGCGCCAACCAGAAGCCTCGCCGGCATTACCTGGTCGAATCCGGCTGGCGCGCTGATACGGCTATCCAGGGCATCGGGAGAACTCACCGCTCCAATCAGGTTTGCGCGCCATGTTTCCGGCCGGTGACAACGAATATCAAAGGCGAGAAACGGTTCCTTTCGACCATTGCCCGGCGCCTGCACAGTCTTGGGGCGCTGAGTACGGGCGAGCGTCGTGGTGCCGGCAGCGGATTGTTCCGGCCGGAGGACAATCTCGAAAACGATTATGCCCGCCGCGCCCTTCTGGCCTTCTATCAGGCGATGTATCAGGACAAGATCCCGAGCATGGGGATCAGCGACTTCGAGCGCAAGACGGCGCTCAAGCTGCGCGACGACAGCGGCTGCCTGTTATCGAGCGAGGATTTGCCGCCCCTGCACACCTTCCTGAACCGCCTTTTAGCCCTGCGTATTGCCGACCAGGATGCTGTATTCGACGAGTTCGAGGGTCGCCTGAAGGCCATTCTTGAACGCGCGGAAGCTGCCGGCGCACTCGATAAGGGAGTCGAGGATCTGGTCCCCGACGAAGTCGATCTGGTGAGCGACAGGGTGATCCGGACCGATCCTACGGGTGCGGAGACCCGGCTGCTGAAGTTCAACGTCAAGGAGCGTCGGAAGATGACGCGCCTTGACGACCTGCAGTGGATTTTCGACAACTGGCCGCGCACCGCCTTCGATTTCGTCCATAACAGCAAATCACAGCGCGTGGCTCTGCTGGAAAAAGGCGTCACGACGACGGACGATGATGATGGGCTGGTGCCGGCGGTCAGGCTCCATCGTCCGACCAAACAAGACGTCATGCGCGACGACCAATTTGCCGAGTGCAACTGGCAGGTGGTCGAGGAAGACGACTGGCGCCGGCTTTGGCAGGCTGAAATCGACGGGCTCGATCCCTTCGTCCATACCCAACTCAACCTCGTTACCGGCCTCCTACTGCCGATCTGGAAGAACCTGCCCTCGAAGTCCTGCTACGTGAAGCGTCTGCGGGCGCCGGACGGCAAGCGCTGGCTGGGGCGCACCATGTCGGAGGCGGAGGCGCTGAAATTGCTGGACGTGCTTGGGGTATCCGACGCCAAGCGCGAAATAGCCAGCCCCTTAAGCGCCCATGATCTGGTCATGCGCAATGTCGGCACGGTCAAGCTGGCTGGCAATCTCAATCTCAAGCGCTCGAAGGTCATGGACAAGCACCGGCTGGAAGTCTTCGGTAACACCAATGAATACCGGCGTTTGCGCGATCTCGGCTGTTTCGTCGAGATTATCAATCACACCGCACGGGTCTTTCTGCCGGTCGGAGATATGTCGGTGATGGGGGCCGTGCTGAAATCGTATCCGGCGCAGGACCTGGTGCTCAACGCCTGATCGGGCGGTTGGGTACGGTGAAAGAAGAGGGAAGGGAGGTCTCCTGCGAGCCCGAATGGTTCGGGTGAATGCAGGAGATTTCCAATGAATACCGCTCTCGACGCCATTATCGACACCATCATCGCCGAACTCGACAAGGGGGTAGCTCCCTGGCGCCAGCCCTGGGCCAACGGTGCCCGGCCGGGGTTTCCGCTGCGCTCCACCGGCGAGGCCTTCAGCGGCATGAATGCCATCCTGCTGTCGATGTTGCAGGCGACGCGCGGCTTCGGAAGCGCCTATTGGCTGACGTTCAACCAAGCCAGGGACTTGGGCGGCAATGTTCGCAAAGGCGAAAAGGCATCTCCCGCCATCCTCTACAAGACCCGGACGATTGAGGGCGAGGCCGAGGATAGGGGTGATGATCGCGTCCTGCGCTTTCTCAAGACCTATAGTGTGTTCAACGCCGACCAGATCGACGGTTTGCCGGAAGCTTTCAGTCCATCGCCAGGGGCGGCCGTACTTGTGGAGCCTTTGGCCGAGGATATTGCCGCCATCATGGCCAATTTCCCAGTTCCAGTCAGGCATGGAGGCAACATGGCCTGCTATGATGTGGCGGAGGACGCCATTCGGATGCCGCCGCGGGAGGCTTTTGCGAATGACGAATACTACGTCACCACGCTCCTTCACGAGTTTGGCCATGCCACCGGCGCGAAGAACCGTCTGGACCGCTTTGCCGTGTATGAAGGCCGCGAGGATTACGCCCGAGAGGAACTGGTGGCGGAGCTGACGTCGCACCTGACATCGCTGCACCTGGGCATCAATCCCTCGCAATCGGTCTTCCAGGACCACATCGCGTATCTGGGCTATTGGGCGGAGTTGCTGAAGGATCGGCCCAACGAACTGCTGAAGGCGGCCGGGAAAGCGCAGTTGGCGTGTGACATGATCCTCAAATACCGCCATGGCGGCCAAAGCCTTGAAGACCTGTCGGCGTTGCCGCTGGCCGGGTGACACATCGGGGCGCCAGGTGGTCGCGTGATGAGTTGGCTGTACCCTGAAACCGTCGGCCGCTCGTGGCAGAAAACGTTTGGTAAAAGGGCGGCTTGACGCCGCCCTTTCGCTTTTTGGCCAAAAACGACGGAGAAGAACCTCGCGGGATCTTTTCCATTAACCGCCGCCGCGGGCTCTCACACCTCAGACGGCGAGGATGGCTTATGGGTGCGTAACTTCCAAGTCAAGACCTTGGCTGGCTTCGGTTTGACGGTGGCATGGGTTCGACGATGTCACGGCCGACAACGTCCCGGGGCGTCTGCGTGTGTTCGACACCTCTTTCGGCTGGTGGTCGGATGCTGGGAAATCGTCCGATCAGACCTTCCATGACGCCCTGGCTGTGGGCCCGGTTGTTTCGACGTGCCTTCATGGAACGAGGGGGGCGACGAGCCATTCCGGGGGATTTCGAGGGCAACGGCTGTCGTCATAGCGGAACGGGCCGAGGGTGGCCTGTGTGGGTGCGTGCCGATCGTGGTTCGAAGGAAACGACACGAGCCCGGTGAAAAGCCGTTGGTCTCGCCTTTGATCCTGCAACCACTGCCACAGCGCCGATTTTTTGCGGGCAAGGGTCGAGACGAGCGCGCAAGCGCGCCCGTTGCCCGAAAATCGGTCCGTGGCGGTCGTGGCGCAGAGGCAAGGCCAACGGCGGCCTCTCCGAGAAATCGGTTCTCTCAAACCTTCGAAAGTCACCCACCATGAACATGTCCTCTTCTTCCTTCGGCCTTTCCCACTATGACGCCGCCTGTACGCTTGCCGCTCACGAAATGCCTTATCCCGACCAGGCTGAAATCGAACACCTCGGCCTGACCGTTACCAATGAAGTCCTCGACGTCTTTCTGAACACGGCCCTGGAAGACCATCTGCCGACCATCATGGAAGGCCTGATCGGTGGCTTGCACAGCGCGATCCTGCGTATCCAGCGCGAAGCGGACCGCTCTCACGATGACATGCGCCGGCTGATCCGCGACTTCGATGGCAGCGAAATCAAGGATGTCGAACTTCAGGACGCCACGCGCAGCTTCAACCGGGGCGAGGCTGCGGTGATGATCATGGAGGTGATGCGCGACGCCGCCAACGAAAACTACACCGCCCAAACAGGTGAAATCTGGACCCCGTGGCGTGGATCGGCAAAAAATCACGCGACGACCTATGCTCAGATCGAAGTGAAGGAGGCCCTCCGCGCTAAGGATCGACGTGAACAAGGCCTGGCCGATCCCGGCACCGAGGTGGTCGTTTTCCGCGGGGCGCCCAAAGCCAACCGGGTGAATGACGCCAATCGCATTTATGACGCGCTGAACTGGGCGCTGTCCCAATTTCCGAACATGCAGCTGGCGACAACGGGAAACCTCGGCGCCGAGCAACTGGCCCTTAAATGGGCGCGTGACAAGAAGATCAAGACCATCCTGTCGAAGGCAAATTTCGACAAATTCAAAGGTGCCGCGCCCTTCAAAGCCAATGACGACCTGCTGTTGCTAGATCCGGTCCTGGTGCTGACGCTGGAATGTACGCTGGAGCCTGTCACCGAGGAAGAGCATCGCCCGTTTGGTCCTGCAGCCAATATCGGTCAGAAAGCCCGTGAAAAAGGCATCCGCACCATGCAGGTCACGCCGAAGAAATAGCGGGTTCAGCCCCAGGTTCCGGCCTGGGGTATTTTTTTGCCTCGCTCAAATAGGAGAAAGAAGAGGAGGGCGCCGGTCGATGAGTTTCATCGGAGATCGGAAAATGGCCAAGGCTATCGCACTCTACAAAGGCGGCACCAATGTCGAAATCGAACACGCGGTCAGGGAAGACGGCACGGTTTACAAGCGCTATCGAAGGATGACGTCCTACGGTTTGAAATGGACGGCGTGGACATCGACGGGCCGGCATATCGAAGTAACCCCGGAATTTGCACCGCAGCCTGTGATCAGCACCGGCGTCGCCACTTTATCCCTGGTCAGCCAGCAGTCCCGCCTCAAATCGCATCGTTCGATGTTCGGAGCGGGTGGCGAGCTGAAAATCCGGCTGCCAAGCGCATGATATCGCTTCACATTTGCTGACCTGTAGTTAGTTTGGCCGCAGGCAGGGTCTCTCACCTCTGCCTTTTCGACCTTCTCTCACAGGTATCTAAAATGGCCAGACGAAAATCGCCCGATCTCGCGGATTGGGTGCGCGCGCTCAGCGTGGTTCCACCTTTTATCACCATGCCGACAGGCATCCTCTGCTATCTTGTCCTTCACCGTTTCGCCATGAAGCCGGTCATCGTCGGGGTTGGGCCGGCCGAAGTCGCTGCGGCGGATGCGACCGCGGCCACTGTTTTGCGAGCCTTGGCGCTTGTCTTCCAATACCTGATCCCCTTCGTGCTTGGCATGTCGGGACTGTTGTGGCTGGGGCGTTGGCTGGAGAAACGCCGGGTCCGTAAGCTGGCCGATGCGGCAGGATCGAATGAGGTCTTGGCGTCCATATCGTGGCAGGACTTCGAGCGGATCGTTGCCCACGCCTTCACCAAGTATGGCTTCGACGCCCAATTGACGTCCGACGGTGCCGATGGCGGGATCGATGTCGTTTTGCATCGAGGTCAGCAGAAGTTTCTCGTCCAGGCGAAGCATTGGCGCGCGCAGGCTGTGAGCGTCGAAACGGTCCGCGCACTTTACGGTGTGATGCACGCCGAGGGGGCTGTCGGCGCCTATGTCGTAACTTCGGGCGTCTTCACCAAGGCGGCGGCAGACTTTGCCAAGGACAAAAGCATCTGGCTCTATAACGGCCAGAGACTTCGTGATCTGCTCAAGCAGGGCCGCGATGCGCTAACGGGTGGCAATCTGACGCTCGACAGGTTGCCTGCGCGTATTTCTGGTGGCCTCGAATGTCCCCTCTGCGCGTCGCCGATGACCTTGAGGGTGGCGAAGCAGGGAAGCCATGATGGCAAGCGGTTCTTCGGCTGCACGACCTTTCCCGATTGTTCGGGACTGCGGCCGGTCGATTGAAAGAAGTAGGGCAGGGAGGGCCGGGGCGAAGATTTCACTTCAGGAGAAGCCCCATGGCAGACTATGCCTCGCCCACCGTCGTACAAACCCCCATTCCGAAAGCGGACATGACGCCCCTGGAACGTTATCTCCTGGCGCGCATTTTCGATGAAGACGATGAAGGGGAGACGGTGTTCCTTTCGTCATATGGCTCGCCCAACGATACCTTGGACATGCCCCTAGGCGAGCTGAAGGCCGCGTTTACGCCAAGCCAAGGTATTGAAAGTTCAGCGCTGGATCTGATTGCCGCGAAGCTGGACGAATGGCAGGGTCTTGCCGACGACAACGAGGTTCAGCTCGATCTCACCATGACGTCCTATGAATTCTTCCTTCAGGACATCGTCAAGCGGTCGCCGGTTCTGACCCGTATCGAGATCGTGACGTCGTACACCTGTACCAAGATGCGGCGGGACGGGTTCGGCGGCGCGGCAATGGCAATTACGGCCGGCGAGGTTCGCTTTAAAAGCACGGAAGATATCCTGAACGACTTCCAGACCGAGGATGACGCGCAGCCTGGGGACGAGATTGCCACCTTTGCCGTTCATTCCTTGCTGCGTTTATCCGAAGAAGCTGTGCGGTCTCAGATGCAGGGCGTGATCGAGTCAGACCCAGAACTGGGCGTTTCTCTTGATGAGGTGACCGCAGCGGATATCCGGGCGGCTTGCAAACAGGTGGCTGAGGTTGCTGACCTGGCCGAAGAGCGGGGATTTGCCGAATACAAGGCGGCAGTTTTGGCGATCCGGCTGGCGAAGGAGAGGCTCGCGAAAGCGTAAACCTGCTCTGACCTATTTGATATATTGGCTCTCGGGTAAGCTCGGGAGTCTTTTTTCTGTTACGCAATAAGCGTCTGATGCAGCTCAGTCGGGGTTCTTTTCGTCGAACGCGGCCTGGTAACCGGCGGCGAACGCTTCGGCAGGATTGGTAATGTCACGGGCGACGACGAACATCAGGTAGGCAAACCCAGCGCTCGATGGCGACATGATCCCTTTTTCGTCTTCGAACACGAAGCCCAGTCGCTGACATTCAGACAAGCCACCCAGTCGCTTGATCAGTTGATTGAGCGTGGTGCCGGTTTCGAAATCGATGGTGTTGTTGTCTGCCATTTGGAATTTTTACCACAGCATCAGCGAGGTTCAAGGTGAGGAGGGTGGGTGGACGTTGCGTCCGACTGCGTCGGCCGCCGGGCTCGTCGTCTGCGATGGAGCCCCGAAAGAGCGGGTCTCCACCCTTCGGGCTCGATCCCTAACGCGGTCCTGTTACCGGAGCGTGACATTTTCTGAAAATCAGGTCCATCTGGTGGCTGACGCAGCAACTTGACACGGGACGCTCTTCTCCGGGATTGCCCGTGTTCGGTGAGGGGAGGGACAGTGAGGTGTTCCTCCTCTATACCTTGCCAGCTAACGGCATTGTGACCGAATTGACGCCAAATGGCTTTGATGCGGTCCAGAACTTCGGCTACCGTTTGGTTCTCGCCGGAATCACCCCCCCCTCGAAACCGGTAGAGTTCAGATGGGCACCCTTGCCCCCCAAGGGTGCCCATCCTTCCTCCTTACATTCTGATCATCGTACCGTTTCGGCGTGGTTGCGCCGCGAGGGAGTGTATCTGCGTTCATTGGTACGAGTAGCGGGGGGCTGAGCCCAGTGGCGCCGGCATTCTAAAGAAGCGGCCAGGGACGGAGAAGGCGTTCTTAAACCTTCAAATGGAGCCCTGCCATGATCCCGGACACCCAGACCTCGACCAATCCAACATTGATTCCCATCCCGGAGGCCCGACGGATGGAATTTCTTCCCAAGCTGTTTGGGCCGTCGCTGATGATCATCGGCGAAAATTCCGTCTATACCTTCATGGAAAACCTCTGTTCGACCTATCATGGCGGGTTCTGGCAGTTTTTCGAGACCGAAGACGGTGTTCTGTATATGGCGCCGGATGGACCTGCGCGGATGAACCTGGCTTGGGATGGCAATGGGTTCGAAGGCGAGGTGTCGAGCGACGCCGCCGGCATCATAGCGACGTTGTTCGCCCTGTCGCACATGTCGATGGCCTTCAGAGGTGCCGAACACCTGGCCGAACATTATCATCGTCTCCTGGATTTTGCGGCCGAGCACGAGGATTCCATGATGATTTTCGCGGCGATCGATTGAAAGCTATGACGGGCAGGACCCGCTAATTTTCGGCTTAATTGGCGGTGCGCGGTGTGTGATACCCCGTCGGATGACATAAAAATGCACCGCTTATGCCGTCAGATGTCTGTTGGCAGCCTTAAAGTTTCTGAGCGACGTCAGTATCCTCGTGCTCGAAAGCGGAGACATAGACGTCAAAATCTTGACGAGCCATGCCGATTTTTTGGCCCATGCCGCGCCAGCTTTGCCGAATTGTCGTCGCCATGCTCTTTAAAATGGCTGCGGCTTCTGCGGTAGGCACATCGAAAAAGGGAGCGTGCTCCAGGAGCGTTGCGATGCTGGCGGTCGTGCCTGAGATCTCCGAGATCGCTGTCTTCAGTTCCCGGTGGCGGTCTGGGGAGGGGTTGACGTCGAAAAGGGGCGATAGGCGCCACTGGTTATTGCCGGCGTAAAGGAATCCATGGTTCTTCAGGTGATCGTCCGTGTTCGACACCAGGATCGTAAAAGCGATGCGCTTAAACAGTTCCAGCAGGTCTCGCCCAGGCGCATCGGAATGGGCACGGATCGCTTCGGCTAATTCCGTGTAGGCTCCGCCATTGGCGTCGTCTCGGTCGAGCATGGTCTGCGCCGAAATATAGGGAATACGACCATTTGCGCTGCGGTCGAACCTCTGGATCAGAGCAACAGCCAGGCCGTCACTTTGGTCGAGCCGAACAGCGGGGGCACGAAGTCCACATAGCTGTGCCAATTGCAGGGTCAGCACTTCGACAAGCTCAACACTTTGGGTGTCGAGCCGCGAGGTGAACTTGGCGATGAAAAGTTGATCGCCGTCGAGCACCGAGCATTTGGGACGCGCGCCGCCAAGGGCACTGCCGACCTGTCGAAGGCGCTGAAGCGCTTTCGCGGTCATGGGCTCTTGTTGTTCGAGGCTGGCGATGGTCCGGCCGAGCTCGTTCAATTGCAATAGCGGCGGGATGTCATGGAGGCCGCCCGGCAAGCTCGCCAGAAAATCGCCGCCGTCGGGACTGCGCAGGCGCAGAGCACCCATGCGTGAAAAGTCATCGACGGCCGTCAGAAAATCGCACTCGTTAAGCGGACGGGTATCCTCGCGGGTTTCGCGGGCATCGCGTCGGATGATGTTGCGGCCCCAGCTATCGGGTGTCGTGTCCGCGAGGGGAGGGGGGAGCGGCGAGCCACGGTCACCTTCCGGCCGATAGAAGAACGGGGCGTCGCGCAGTGGCATGGAGGGCGCAAGCGCAAAACTTCGCGGATTTTCGAGCCAGGCATTGGCATATTGGAAACGGCTGAATTGGCGATTGCCCTGGGCTTCGAACATAAGCTGCCCAACCTCAAGGCCCTGGTCGCCCATGCAAACCGAAAGTGTTGTCTGGACCATCAGAAGGCCTCCCCGTTGTCATCAGGTGATGCACTGGCTGTTGAAATATGCGGCTTCGCCGCTTTCTTCGTGGCTGACCTCACCCGTTGAGGCAGGTTTTGGGTGTCGAGCATCAGGCCAACATCATCCTTCGCCCCGTCGAGGAGGTTGCCAAGACGGGAGGGTTCGCCGAGCACGACCAGCACCATGGCAAGCACACCAAGCGAGATGCCATGATCGCCGGACTCAAGCCTGCGAACCGTGGAAACATTGATTCCAGCGCCTTCGGCCAGCCGAGCCTGAGTGATGCTGCGCCGCTTTCTGGCAGCGGCAATATCAGCGCCCAGCTTCTTGAGTTCGTTTTGGGCCCGGATCGACGGGAGATTCGCTTTTTTCATAATGACGCTTAAATACACGATTAAATTTAATAAAGCTATATTTATGCACTATTATATATGAGGCTTCTCTTGAAGGGCATCTCACTACGGAAGGACGCCCATCCCTGAACGGACAGCTTTGACAAACACAGCCATGGTCGCAGCTTCGCTGCATAGGTCATCCCGTAGCGCTTGAGTCATTTCCAACTGAACGCCGTGCTCGATGGCGCGATTACAAATGTTCTCAGGGTCTGTCGCGTTAAGACCAGCAGGTGCATCGACGGTTTGAAACCCGGCAGCGCGAAGAGCGGTCGCCAAGGCCGTCTTCCGTATTTCGTTCAGACCGCCCATCCGGATGATTTTATCACCTGGTTCCGTCGAACCCAAGCCATGGATACCAAGCCCGATCTGGCACTTAGCGACCAGGTTCAATGCGTCGGGTTGGTCATAGTCCGTCGATGTGATGTGAAGCCTGGGATTGGCTCGTGGTTTGATGCCTTCGAGGACATGGAGACTGAGATCGGTGCCGGCGATGGCTCTGGCAACCCTTTCCGTTCCCTTTTCTATGACGCCACCGTGTGGCGCGATGACGAACAGGCGTAGGTCTCCAGGTCTGGTCTCGACCTTGTAATCGACAGTTTCACGGTATCGGGCACGAAGGTCCGCGAAGTTTTTACAATCCGGTCGCTTCACCATGGCGCCACTCCTTTACCTGCACGACGGCACCGACATAGCACAAGCACGCTGATCCGCGGACTTGGGATTTGCCTTTTGCGGCACCAGAGTGAGCAACCGGGGGCCGGGAGCTTCCCAGATTTCTCCCTGGATTATCCCCTTGGGCAGCGGGGTCGATGACCTCAATCAAATGCGAAATGTAGTCCCGCTTGGCAGTGCCACAAGGGCAAGCCCTCCTCCACTGCGTTGCGGCCCTGCGGGTGTGGCCCAGCCTGAGGCGCGGGAGCGGACATACGCATGATTGCGGTCGATCCGCAGCCCAAGGGGATTAGCCCCGAAGGTTTTCATCTCAAGGAGACTTCCCATGTCCACCGCTTCCTTCACCACCCTGATCGCCAACGTCGGCCGCATCGATCCCACCAAGACCTTCGGCGATGACCGTCAACTGGCAAGCTTTTCTGTCGCCGTCAGCCGCAAGTTCAAGGCCAAGGGCGAAACCGTCGAAGAAACCGATTGGTACACCGTCAAGACCAACCTGCCTCACCTGATCAACATGATCGAAAACCATATCAAGAAAGGCGACCAGATCATCATTGCCGGCGCCCAGTCGCACAAATCGTTTGATCGTCAGAACGGCGAGAAGGGCATGGCCGTCGAGATTTTCGCCCACGCCATCCAGTTCAATATCTCGAAAAAGTCCGATGCCAAGGACGGCGCCAACGAAGCCGGCCAGCAGCACAATACCGACCTCGACGACGAAATCCCGTTCTGAGGAGGTTTCACCCGGATCAGCAGGGAGGTGCCGCAGCGTGCCTCTCTGACACCGGCTTCACGTTTCACGGTTTCATTTTTTTAAAGGAGCACGGCCATGGGCTGGCTTTTCATGCAACGACTGGGCAGCCACAAAGGACCCAAGGACTACCTCGACGCCCAATTCACCTATACGAACGACCAATCCCAACTCCGCATTCTCAGGTCCACCCTTGTCAACCGCCGCGTCTATTATGCCGCCGCCGAAAGGATCTTAATCGCAGACAATACGCGCTCGGTTTTCGCCATCGTCTGTTTGGTGAAGTGGACGCCCCGCGCTCGTGATGGATACATCTTCGGCTACAAGGATATGGATGAAAGCGTCGGACCGTGCGAGCGGGATTGTCCGGCGGGCATACTCGATCTGCTGACACCTACTGAATATCCCTATGCCATCAAATGGCGGGAGGAATGCCGGGCCAATCTTGCAGTCCGAGCGATCCAGGCGAAAAAGCCAAAGCCGAAACTTGGCCAGAATTTGATCCTCGCGGAGCCGATGGGCTTCACCGATGGTCAAAAGCTCAGTCGCTTCCGAGTGACAACCCTGCCAAGGCGCCGCGGTTTCGTGTATCAGTCTTTGGAGAACGGAAGGTTCTATCGGATGCCAAAATTGGCAACTGTCGATTATCGCTTAGAGGCGCCAGGGTAGGGGCGACCGACCGGCGTCAGAGGAGGCTTTCCTGTTCTCTCGCCGGCGCCTTTTCTTTCGGCTTTCTGGGGGCGGCAGGTTCTTCGATGAAATCCGACGGTTTGAAGCGGAAGGTGCCTTTGGTGGCGGAGGGCCAGATTTTCTCGCCGTCTTCGTTGGGGACAGGGTCTATACTGGGGACGGGCTTACGGTCGAGCCATAACTTGATTTCATCGCCGACGAGGGTGACAGGCTCGCGGGTGTGATAGCCGGTGAGGTCGTCGCCGGCGGCCCGGGTCATCAGGGTGAAGCTCTTGATGGTGACGCCATCGGCCAAGGTTGCCGTGTCCCAGATACCAGCGAAAACCATCTCGTGATTGTCGGCTCTGAGGATGTCCTGGCGCTGTTTCTTCTTCGCGTCGTGCGGATGAGGGCCGAACCATTCCCAAAAATAGTCGACAGGCACCACGCAATGACGATGCTTCATAGCGCTACGGAAGGTGGGCTTGTCGGCGGCTTCCTCGATCTTGGCATTGAAAGATGTGAGCTTGAAATCTGCCAGGTTTTTGTTGAACCAATTGGGGATGAGACTCCAACGCATGAGCTCGGCTTCGTAGCCGTCGGGTTTCCCGTTGACTAGGCGTTCGTGGATGACCGGGTAATTGTTCGTCGGACGGATCTCGGATTTTTCATAGAGGTCGCGCTGCGGCGGTTCCTGGCCGAACATGCTCAGAAGCTCATAGAGCTCCGCCCAGTTATCGACCTTTGGTTTGAACCGTCCGCACATGGGGCACCTCGTCTTTGCCCAGCAATCTTATGCGCGTAATCGGCATTGTCAAACCTGGGCATGGTTGCTGTGACTCGTCGAGCGAAATTTCGTGTCAGTGCGCCGCGATCGCTAAAATCTCGTCCCTGTGCCAGCTTTTTGCAACGTGGATAAAGTCTTCTTGCGATGTGAAGGGGAGCCTTGAAGGCACGATGTACGTCGTTTGAAAATTGCCATCGGAAGCAGGCGTGACGAGGTCATTGTCGGGATCGAGCGACGGATTTTTCAAAATGCCACCACCTCTGCAAAGCACTGAGTGATCGTAGCCTCGTTGTGTTCGGCCCGACAGGATGTACGAGATCGCCGGGTTGAGGTCGTGGTGAATACCCAAGATGTAATCGATTTGCCTTGGCCACCAGAGCGTCAAGGAGGTCAGTCCAAGGGTCGCCAAATATCCGTCCATTTGAGCTTTGAATTCAACGCCAGACATTTCACGATGAGAATGAGGCACGTCAGCCACTGGTACTTCCAGAATATTGGCGATGCAGGTGCGGTGACAGTCACCCCAAACTCCCTGGTCGGGTCGATGGCGGAACAGTTGGTTTTGCATAACGAACATCGGAAATCCCCGCGAGCCTGCAATCCTAGATAACGACTGATGATACAGTTACAAGACTGCGGACATGGGGCGTGACGGTCCACGGTAGGTTCATATGGAGTGCCGAGCTGGTCGCTCGTCACGGGTCTCTCAGCATTATTGAGAGGCCACCTTACCAGATCACCCCACCCGTCAACGGCTTTGCCGTTTCCCTCGTCTTCGACCTGAAGGTCTTGCCTCGGTGACTGGAGGGGACCCCGATCTGGACGTCAGCCTTATCAACAATGCTTCAGATAAGGATCACTGCCATGTTCATCGAAATGCCCAACCCGACTGTACCTTACGATCAAGATGAGCGCTTTGAAGGTCTCGACGAGCTCGTCTCTGCGCTTGAGGCGAAGTGGCAGCAGGCCAAAGACGGCAGCGCAGAATAGGACACGGCCCACGCGTCTCCGGACGGGTGGGCCTATTTTCTTTTGCTTCGAGGCTTCGAGACAGGAAGGTCTGATTTGAACGGAACGCCTAGAGGCACGGCCTATGTGGCAACAGACTTGGTTCGCCAGGTGTCGTTATGGCGGCAACCCCAGGAGAGACGCCACGATCGTGGGCCCTTTTGCCAAAGGGGGAGAGGGGGCACCGTTGATAGCGAGGTTAGTTCGTAGACCGGTTGTCGTCAGGAAATTTCCCGGCAATCCGCTCAAGACCGACCCAAGGGCGCAAACAATGGACAACAAGAGGATAGATCAAGAAGTGCTTAGTAGGGGCACACCTAACGCCCACGCCGCGGTTTTTTCGGTCGTTGAAGCCATTATAGAAAAGCGGCATGTATTGGGCGTCCAAATGGACGTCCATTATTTTCAAGTTTCAGCGCATAATCACTTTACTCCATTGAATCAATGTTTTAGGGTTTGGATAGTGGGCGTCCAATTGGACGGCAATTGAATATATTGAGAAGCCGGAGGATAAATGCCTAAGAAGGACCCGCACCGCAATCCGCGATTCCAGTTGCGCCTGGAAGAGCCGATGCTTGACGCTTTGCGACGCAAGGCGGCGCGCCTTGACGTGCCACTCAACCATCTCATTGCCGGCATATTAGAGCGCGATCTCGATGACACATCTCGGTATCACCAGCAGATGGCCGCGAAACATAGCTTCATGTCCATGGCAATGCTCAAAGTCTTGTGTACGCAGATGTTGCCGGAGAACGCTCGAATGGACGTTTTTCGGAAAATTCAGGAGCAGGCCAACGGCCTCTTCGGTGCCAATCCGGAGATACCCGAAAGCATCCTGGCGGGCAAAGGCGCGAACAATTCCGAGTTCGTCACCGAACTATTCGAGTTGTATGAGCGTCATGCCTCAAACCATTGGAATATAAGGCCTGAGTAGGTGCGTTTCGGTCCGTTTTGTGGTAAGCTGTTAGCCTCTCACACCTCCTAAAATCCGGACGACACTTCAATGGACGCATCTCTCACTGCGCAGAAGAAGCGTCCCGAAAACAGCGCTGGCAGCGCCTGGCTTCGGGGCGGACAAACCATCGCACACACCGCTGACATGATCGTGGAACTCTGGCGGAAACTCCGCTGGATGCTCCTGTTATGGGCCGTTGTCTGCTGGGCGATCGCCAATCATGCCGCGCCCGATGAAGACCAGGTCTACGCCGGCCTGCATGTCGTCGCATGGCTCTACACACACATCGGCGCACCCTTGCCTGACAAATTGAATGTCCCTGATCCGACAGGAATAAGCCACGTCGTCGCTGCGAAAATGTACGACGCCCTGCCGTTCGTGAAGACGGCCGTCGATCGCTACTTCAGCTACATGTGGCAGGGCTTCTGGCTGTGGCTGGTCGGCAGTGTCGCGGCGCTCTCCCTGGTCTCCTATGCTTTCATCAAGTCCGGCATCGAGAAGCTTGAGAGCCACGACATCCGCGGTCAGCAGATCGTTCCTCTGCGGACACTACTCGATCTCATTCGTGGCTATAACCTCTCCAAGGCCCGCGACATCAATCAGGAAACACTTCGCGCCTTATCCTTGCCGACGGCGAGCGTGAAGGACGATCTCCTGCACCAAGCCTACATGAAGGTCAGAGGCGTCGCCCAGGGCCTGGCGGATGCCCGCGATGATGTGCTGGCTATGTTCACGCGCATGTCTGGTGGAACGTCAAACACTGACGCCGAGGCCGAAGCGCTGCTGAACGACGGCGATCATTATAACCGCCTTCTTGACGAAGTCCGCGCTAACTCGGATCTGCCGCATGCCATACTGAAGGATCGTCGCTGGGCCGAGGGCCGGCTAGACAAGCATCAGCGCGATATTCTCAATTGCATTGCCCATGAAGCGGCCAGCCGGGACCTGGCCTTCTATGTCCGTCCGAGTGATTTCCGCCGACCCTCCATCGCCAAGGTGCCCTACCCCTACAAGGCAGAGTACGAGCACACGCTAGTCGTCGGCGGGACTGGCTCCGGGAAATCGGTTGCCATCCACGGGATGATCGACACGATCAAGCAGCGTGAAGACTCAGGCGTCATCTACGATCCCGAAGGCGAGTTCATTCGCGCGCATTACCGCGAGGGCGTCGATCTCATCTTCAATCCTTTTGACGTGCGTTCGGTCGACTGGTCGCCGTACATGGATCTGCATGACCTGACCCATTGGCAGTCGAGCGCAGCCGACCTGTTCCCCGACCCTAAGACTGGTGATCCGTATTGGACCCTGGCGACACGGACCATTTATTCCTACACCGGCTGGCTGCTCGGCACGAAGATGCGCAGCCAACACGGCCGCAACCCAACGATCAGCGAACTGCTTTCACTCCTGGTCGGTCCGCACGACAAACTTTACGATCACCTGAAGAGCACGCCGGCGGCCAACACGCTGGGCGAAAAAGCCGGTCCGAGGTCGGACAGCTTGCGATCGGTCCTGATCACAGGCGCTGAACGCTTGAGCCACCTGCTCGGCACCAAGGAGAATTTCTCGATCCGCAACTGGATCAACGACCCGAAGCAAAAAGGCTTCCTGTTTCTGAGCGCTCCGGAAGACCTGGCCGCGACCATCAAACCTATCCTCGCCCACCTCTCGTCGCTGACCATAACCGCGCTCCTCTCGCGCGATCCAGAACAGTCTAAAAAGACGACCTGGATCATCCTCGACGAATTCACGTCGCTCGGCAAAATGGACAGTCTGGCGGACTCGCCGGCGCGCCTGCGTAAGTTCGGCGGCTGCATGGTCGTCGGAATGCAGCAGGTCAGCCAGATCGAGGAAATCTACGGTGAGCCAAAGGCGCGCTCCATCGTTGGCCAGTTGCGCAACAAGCTCATCCTCGCCTGCAACGACCCGCGCACCGGTGAGTTCATGTCCGATCTCATCGGTAAGCGCGAGGTGAGACGCATCGAGGAGACGACCTCCTACGGCGCCAATAACATCCGCGACGGTGTGGGATTGGCGCCCAAGGACACAGTCGAGCCCATCGCCATGCCCGAACAGATACAGCGCCTCCCGACCCGCACTGGCTACGTCATGTTCTCACCGGGGCAACAGGGATCGTCATTCCCCGTGTCCTTGGTGACCTACCCCTTCGTCAAGCGGCCGCAACGTGCGCCATCGTTCGTTCCTCACAATCGTCCAAACCCGATCGAGATCCATTACCTTCAGCAGTTGGCGTCAAAGGAAGAGGCATTGGGTGGCCTGATGTCGCCGATGGAAGCAAACGGACTTCCAGGTGTCGAGGTGGCGGGCCAGCAGGATCTCGACAAAGAGGCGACCCGCGATGACGTCGCTGATCTGGCCCCAGTCGAATCCGAAGCGGTTCGCTCGGCCCCGCACCAGGCGCTGGTCGAAGAAGGCAGCGTCACAGGGCTGACCGTCGAGGACGCAAGCTCGGTGAACGGAACGCAAGGCCCATCTCTTCCACAAACCGATAATCGGGCCACTCTCGACTTGCTAAACGATGCGATCAACGGCCCGAACCTGTTTGAGCTCTGACCCTGATGCTGAGTGTTTCACGGATCGGATCGCCTGGTGGCGCGGCGGGCTACTACACGAAGGAAGACTACGCGCGCAGCGGCAGCCTCGACATGCGCGACCCAAGCACCGCGATCGAGATCGAGAGTGCCGAAGGCCTGGTCACCTATTATGCGGTGCCGGAGGACGAACTTGGGACCCCCCTCTATTGGGACGGCGAGGGCGCCAAGGACCTTGGCCTGGAAGGCCCGGTGGACGAGGCGGACTTCCGCGCGGTGCTCTACGGCTTAAATCCCGATCCAGAGGGCGAAGCGATCAGCAAGCTGGAAGTCGCCTTGCGCGAGGCGGCCGAAAAGGAACTGGAGGCTGCGCCTGGCGCCGCGGATATGCCTGTGGCCGAACCGTCCGCGGACCAATCCTTTATTCCGGCCTCAATTCCGGAAGGGGATGCGGCGAGGGTGGAGCCGGGTGAGGAGAAGGAATCCAGCGAGGCGTCCAAGAGCGCCTGGGCGTCGATCTCGCAGGAGGACAGAATTAAGGCCGCCGAGGCGCATCATGAGAAGCACGTCGCCGGGTGGGACTTAACCTTCAGCGCGCCGAAATCCGTTTCGATCGTCGCCCTCGATGGCGACGGCGATCCTCGGCTGCAGGACGCCCATCGTCAGGCGGTTGATGCGGCGCTTGGCTATGTCGAGCAGCACTTCTCGGTTTATCGCGTCAGGGAGGGCAATGGCGAACGGCGCGAGGAAATCAGCGGCAACCTCCTGATGGCGCGCACGACCCATACACTATCACGGGCCGGCGACCCGAACCTCCATGACCACGTCATCGTCCTGAACGCGACCAAGGACGAGGAGGGAACCTGGCGGGCCCTGGAGAGCGAGCATATCTTCAAGCACATGAAACTGGCAGGTGCCGTCTATCAGGCCGAATTGCGCAACCTGACTCAGGAACTTGGCCATGACGTCCGCGACGGCGACACGCTGAACACCTTCGAGATCGCCGCGGTGCCGGCAAGTGCTTTGTTAGCGCACTCCAGCCGCAACGCGCAGATCAAGGCCAATGTGGCGGCGATGGAAGACGACAAGGGCCGACAACTGACCCAAGCGGAGAAGGAGGCCGCCGTCTTGTTGGACCGGCCGGGGAAGGTCCAACTGACCCGCGAAGAGTTACAGGAAAAATGGGCTGCGACGAACCATTCGATTGGCCTGGATGTCGGGGCCATCAGCCATACGGCTAAGGACGTGGAGGCCGGTCGCGATCTGTCATTTGCCAAGCCGTCTCCGTTTCTAAACGCCATCGAGAGCTTGAAGGACTTGTTTCATTGCGGGAAGGGGGCCTTCCAACGTCCGGAAGAGGCCTTGGCCTATGGCCGGGAAGCGGCGTTTCACACCTCGACCGTCGCGACGCAGCACGATATGTTGTTCCGCGCCATCGTCGCCAACGGCAACCGCCTTCGGGCGAGCGACTATATCGACACCGGCTTTTTTGAGCGGCCGGAATTCCTTCAGGCCGATCGCAAGGTACTGGCCGGCTTGACGACCCAGGACAATACCGACCGCGAAAACGGCATCAATGCCCATATCCAGGAACAGTTCGGCAAGGCCAAGGGTTTCGGCGCGGCGGCCGTCACGGCCAGCCTCGCGCCGGCGGCATTGAGCCGGAGAGGTATAGATGTCGCCTTGACCGACGACCAGCACAGAGCGGTTTTCGTCGCTCTGACCAGTCGCGATGGCGTCGTGGCCATCCAGGGCTTTGCTGGCACGGGCAAGACGACCGCCTATGAAACCCTGGAAAGCGTCTATTCGGCCTTGTCGGCGCTAGCCGATGCACGAGCCGATTTGGCGCCGAAGGCGCCCTCTGTGAAAGTCGCCCTGTCAAGCCAGCAGCAGCTTGACGATTTCCGCCATATCGCGGGCGGTCTGAAAGGAGCAGCGCCAACCCATACGGCGGTCAAGGAACTCTCGGACAAAAACATCCAGGCCGATACCCTGTCGTCGATTCTGTCGCGGTATGACTTCGGCAAGTCGGGCGCGCCTGACGCCCTCACCAAAATGCGCAAGGAGTTCAAGGGGGCCACCCTCGTCGTCGACGAGGCGTCGATGATGGGCAATCGCCAACTGGAAAAGGTCTTCGAAATGCGGGCCGATCTCAAGATCGACAAGGTCATCCTGTCAGGAGATATCCGCCAAATCGCCTCGCTCCAGGCAGGCGCCCCCTTCAAGATGGGGATGGAGCACAATGATCAGATCGCAAAAGCTGACCTAACGACGGTCATGCGGCAGAATGCCAATCCGACCTTAAAGGAGGCCGTCGTCGCCTTCGCCGAAGGCAAATCGGCCGAAGGCATGAAGCGGTTGAAGCCCTTCATCCACGAGCAGGGCAGGGGCGCCAGCGACGAGAATATAGCCGACAAGGCCTATGAGCTTTGGAAGGATACGGGGGGCACCGGCAAAGTCGTCGTCGACACCAACAAGATGCGCGGCCTGATGAATGCTCGTATCCGGGGGGAACTGACCCGCGGCGGCTCGCTGTCCGAAGAGGGCTTCACCCAGCCAACCTACCGCGACACCGGCATGTCGAACCACGACAAGATGACTTCTCGGCTCTATCAAACCGGCCAGACCCTTTATTTCTTCGCCAAGGTCGGGAAGTTCAAGGCGGGTGACACCCTGACCCTTTCGGCGCTCAACCATAAGCGCAATGTGTTGGAAGGCACCGACCGGGACGGCAAGGCGGTCAAGATGGACATCAAACGCAACCTCGGCGCCCGCAGCGATGTGCCCTTTGGCGTCTATCAGCGCACGACCACAGACTTCGCCGTCGGCGAGTTGGTCCTTTTCAACAAGACGGACAAGGCGCGCGGCATCAAGACCAATGACGAATACCGGCTCACCGGTTTCGACGACAAGGCCATCCACCTTCAGGCGAAAGATGGAAGCGATCGAACCTTGAGCCTGCCGCGCGCCGATCCGCAGCTCGAATTCATGACCTATGCCTACGCCGTCACGGCCGACAAGGCCCAGGGCAAGTCGTTCGATAGTGTCATTGCTGTGCTGAAGGCTGCCGGCCAGGGCAATTTCGTCAACCATGCCCGCGCTTACATCATGTCGTCGCGCGCCAAGGAAAACCTCAGCCTGGTAACGGATAGCTTCCGCGACCTGATGCGCAAGGTGACGGAGCACGACGGCATTAACCTCGTAGGCCTTGATAACCTTCGCCCAGCCGACACGATCCGGGTGCCCAAGGGCTTCGGTGAAAAGGACAAGAAGAAGGACCCGATTGAGAAGGACATCGTGTCGGCAGAAGGCCTGATCAAACCACCCGATTTGGCCGGAGCCAAAACCGATCTTGCCAATGCGTCCAAGGGTACGAAGGATCAGCCCGGCGATGCGGCGCGCTACAAGACCGATGGTGCCATGGATATGGGCGACAAGCAAAAGGCCATGGAACGGCCGCAACCGGAGCGCAGCATGTAATCCTAATTAAAGCCCTGAATTAACGTATGTTTTAGATATTGGAAACCGGACTTAAATCTTCACGCGGTAGCATGATGTGACTATCCGGAGGCCCAATGCTCAACTATATCCTTGATCAAGTCGGAATCATCAAAACTATATGCCTGTTTGCAGGCACGATCCTCATGATCGGCGGGGCGCAATACCTGTCATTTCGTGAGACATGCGCTCAGAACAGCTTCGAATGGAAGCAAAAGCCAATCCGTAGCTTTCTGCGGCTCGTCGTAAAGCAGGAACTGAACTACACCCGTAAGGTTCCGGCCATGATCGGCGCGATCTTTCTGGCGACTACCTTGGCCGTCTATTTGTGATTGACTTGGCGCCTTGCCGGTCTCACGGGTTTGACGGTCATTCCGTCAACCCGCTGAAAAGCAAAGGCCCCCTATGGAAAACAAGAAGCTCCTTGAGCGTACCGCCGACATCATCGCGGCCTATGTCACGAAAAACCCGGTTCCAGGCGCCGACCTGGCCGGTCTGATCAAAAGCGTCCACGCATCGCTCAATCAGACCAGCGCGCCGGACGAGCCGGCCGCCACCGAGGTGAAGGCCCCATCGGTTTCCATCAAGAAAAGCATCACCCCGAATTACTTGATCTGCCTTGAAGATGGCCGCCAGTTCAAATCCCTTAAGCGCCACTTGCAGAGCAAGTACGGCCTGACGCCCGACGCCTACCGTGCGAAATGGGGTTTGCCCAAGGATTACCCGATGGTGGCGCCGGCCTATTCCGCTGCGCGCTCTGCCATGGCCAAGACCATGCAACTGGGTGTGAAGGGTCGCCAGACCCGGGCCAAACGCAAAGCCTAAGAGCGAAGAGGGGGCCCATGCCAGGAATTTTGCTGTGCGACGAGCGGTTGGCTGAGACTGTCGATGATGCGACCCTTCAGGCGGAGTTGGGAAAGCACTATGCCGGGTTCAAAGGCAAGCCTCCTTTATGTCTCTGCACGGACATCCATGTCCGAATGTACATCGCCAAATTCGGCCAGCGTTATCTGCTAAAGCGCTGGCCCGGCAGCGGCCACGAGCATGCGGTTGATTGTGATCGGTACGAGGCGCCACCGGAGGCGTCGGGCTTGGGTAAGTTAATGGGTTCGGCGATCCGAGAGGATACGCTGACGGGCGATATCGAGTTGAAGCTCGGCTTTCCTTTGAAAAAGCAGCCGCGGACCGCCGTCACCACAGATTCGGTCGAGGCCCAGGGTCAGGAGAGTGACCTGAACGAGAGTGCCGCCGGTTCCACGAGCAAGGTGAGCTTGCGGGCTGTGCTTCATTATCTCTGGGACCAGGCCGAATTGACGCATTGGAAACCCGGCATGAAAAACAAGCGAAACTGGTGGGTGGTTCAGTGCCGGCTACTCGAAGCCGCTGCGCGAATGACGACAAAGGGCCTGCGCCTTCAAAAGCGTCTCTATATCCCCGAGCCTTTCAAGCCCGAAGCCAAGGAGCAGATCAGGCTGCGCCGGCGCGGGTTCTTTCAGTCGGTCGCAAGCCAAAAGGCCGCACGTGAGCTCCTCGTGTTCCTTTTCGAGGTCAAGGAGATTTCACCTTCGCCTTACGGTTATAAGCTGGTCGCCAAGAACGTACCCGACGACAATTTCTATCTGACGGCCGACCTTTACAAGCTTTTGCGCAAGCGCTTCGCCACCGAGCTGGAAATGTTTGAGCGCGCAGACGGTCAATGTCATTTGATGGCACTTGGGACGATATCCGTGAAGCCCAGCGGGATCGTTACTATCGAGGAAATGACGCTGATGGCGACAACGGGCGACTGGATACCCGTCGCGGATCAACAGGAGGCCGTGGTCGTCGATTATTCCGTTACGACCGGACGGCAGTTCATCAAACCACTCAAATACAATATGGGCGCCGGTCGGGCCCTGGCCGCCATGCTTTATACCGATACGCCCGTTCAGCCGACCGCGCTCTATATCGTCAAGCCCGATGATAGTGACGTCCTGATAGAGGCGCGTCGGGAGTTGCAGGGTGCGGGTCGGGCTTTAAGTGTTGAATGGCATGTGGCGGATGATCCGATCCCCACAACAGTTATCGATCAAGTTCCGACTTTGCGGATGGCAAAAATCGTGTGATTTATTGGCCATTGGAGAGCCTTATAGATGAATTCGCAGATGGATATGTTCGGACGAGATCCGAACGACGGGGAGAAGCATTCTGCGAACCGCGCCACCATTAAAAAGCAAACACCCAAAATTGCCGATACCGAGGAGATGGCGCGCGCCTTGGAGGCGACCGGGGCCTACCGCGTCATACGCAAGCTCGTGCCGCCTGAGATTTCAGCAAACCCGCGTCCCGGCTTTCCCCGCATCGGCGTGATTGTCGATACCGAGACCACAGGTCTAAGTCACCGAACCGACGAGGTGATCGAGATCGGTGCCGTTTCGTTCACCTTCAACGATGCCGGCGAGTTTGGCGACGTCATCGGCATTTATGGCGGGCTTCAACAGCCATCGGTGCCGATTCCTGCGGCGATTACGAAATTGACGGGCATCACCGATGAGATGGTCATCGGCCAGTCGATCGATCAGCGACAATTGGAAATGGTCGTCGGACCGGCCGACTTGGTTATCGCCCACAATGCAGGTTTTGACCGTCCGTTCTGCGAGAAGCTGTCCGGCACATTTGGCGCAAAGGCCTGGGCGTGTTCCGTTTCAGAAGTGGATTGGCCGGCTCGTGGTTTCGAGGGCTCGAAATTGGGCTATCTCATCGGTCAGTCGGGATATTTCCATGATGGCCATCGGGCTGTCGACGATTGCTTCGCACTGTTGGAAGTTTTGACGCGAGCCATCATCCCCGGTTCGGAGACGCCATTTGCGGAGCTTTACCAGGCAAGCCTTCGAGCGCGGGCGCGGATATTCGCCGAAAACAGCCCGTTCGACATGAAGGATAAGCTCAAAGCCCGCGGCTACCGATGGGCGGATGGCTCGGACGGGCGGCCGAAATCGTGGTGGATTGAAGTCTTGGGAGACCTGGCGGAAGCCGAATTGCAGTACCTGAGAACTGAGATTTATAACCGGGCGGACGCAGAACCTTTGGTCAGTCTACTGACGGCCGTTGACCGCTTCAAGGCGTAGTTCTCACGTCTTTGGCCGCGTTAACGCAATAATCCATGTTGGCCGAACGACACGGAAACAAAGCGTGTAGGAATCAGCGACTGAAGCCTGTTGGAGCTCCGTTCCATACCACGGAGAGTAGGCCGACTGCACCTTAACCATTCAGTGTTTCGGAGCGATCAATGATCGTTGTCGGCCGGAGCCCTATAGCCATCGAAGAAAAAGCGAATAGGCACTCTCAGAATACCGCTGATGTCGTGGAGTGTGCTGGCCTGTATGCGGACCATTCCTTCCTCAAATGCCTGAATGACGGCGACGGGGAGAAAGAGCCTGCCGGCAAGAGTAGCCTCTGAAAACTGCAGCATCAGGCGACGTCCACGAATCCGCGCGCCGATATAGGCATCCACAGTGGATGGCTCAGTAGGCTCACAGCGTTTTCGTTGGATCGCTCCCGGCGTCTCATTCATCACGAGGCTCTATGGAGGCTTTGTCGCGGTGCGCCCCCGCGTGAAGCCCTCCTCTGATCTTTGGAGATCGGGGAGTAGAAAAACCGGAATTACTCGGTCCCTGTGGCCTTTAGCCGGGGCCTGTTGCATACGCCACAGGCTCCCCGACCATAGGTCAAAGGAGGATCGTGCCGAAATGGTCGGCAACAACCAGTAATTCTCGGGGCTTTTCTAGGACCCCAATGCCGCGCGTACGGCATCGACGAAACACATAGCGCAATAACTTCGCTATTGCATCACCATTCCAAGCCAAGTTTCTGTAACAACGCATACGCCGCTGAAATTTTTTTGAGTTGTCGCCTAAAAATGTAACCCGTTGTTCCGACGCTTATTTTGGTCGGGGTTGTCTCGGGGATCGCGCTTCAATTTGCTTGCTCGCGATGAACGACCGATTCGGAGTGATTGACTCGTCCCTTAAAAAGAACAAATATAGAACAAATTGGCCCTACAGGTTAAAAAACGAACCCCAGACAGCACCAGAAAGGACGCTTTATGCCATGCCCCCCGCCAACGCCGCCGCACTTTCAGAGCTCAAGCAGCGGATCGAGGGGATCGCCGGAATTGCCTCCCGAACAAAATCCGTCTTGCCATTTGGGGTCCCTGAAATCGACGCCCGTCTTCCCAAGGGCGGTCTCGCCATCGGCGCCCTTCATGAGATCGCTGGCGGCGCCAATGGAGCGGTAGATGGCGCTGCGGCGGCGTCTTTTGCTGCGGGCATCGCCGCGCGCACCGGCGGGAAAGTCCTTTGGTGTTATTCTCAACCAGATCTATTCGCGCCGGCGCTTGCCCAATCAGGATTGACTGAAGATCGTGTTGTCTTCTTCGAAGCTCGCGACGAAGCGGCCATTCTTGGCTGCTTTGAAGAGGCATTGCGACATGGCGGCCTAAGTGCCGTCGTCGGCGAGTTGGCCGGACTTCCGCAGGTGGCCTCCAAGCGTCTGCAACTGGCAGCGGAGACAAGCGGCACAATGGCCTTGGCGGTCCGACGATGGCGGCGCCACGTCGATGCCCGGGACTTTGGAAATCCCACGGCTGCATTTACGCGATGGCGGGTGACGGAGGTCAGTTCGGTCGCGTTGCCTGTTCGAGGTGTCGGGCGAGCGCGATGGCTTCTGGAATTGATGCGGGCGAGGGGCGGGGAGAGCTTGGAGTGTGAAGTAGAGGCGTGTGATGGCAAGGGTTTTATCGCTATTCCTTCCCTATTGGCCGACGGATCGGTTGAGACGGAAGCTGGGCGCTACCGGGCCGTCGGCTGATGTCCCGCTCGCCTTGAAAGGTTCCGATGGACGGCGCCGTGTCATAACGGCAGCCGATGACTTGGCTCTTCGGGTCGGTGCTCACGTGGGCATGCCGGTGGCCAAGGCGGAATCCCTATTTGCCGAACTGGTTGTTATGGATTCCGATCCGGCAGAGGACGCCGCATCGCTGGAGAAGTTGGCAATCTGGGCTTTGCGGCTCTATTCGCCGGTTGTCGCCGTCGACCCGCTCGATGGCCTGGTCTTGGATATCCATGGCGCAGCGCACCTTTATGGTGGCGAGGATGGTCTGATTGATGATGCCATTCGCCGCCTAGCCGCCCTTGGAATTACCGCCGTCGCCGCCTTAGCCGACACCTGGGGCGGGGCGCATGCCCTGGCTCGTTTTGGCGGAAAGCGCATCCAGATCGTGCCCCCAGGGGAGACAGGGGATGCGTTGGTCGGGTTGCCGGTCGAGGCCTTGCGTCTTCCTAGTGAGATGCTGCCCGACCTGCGCCTTCTCGGCGTCGACACGATCGGCGAACTGGCGGCAAAGCCGAGGGCACCGCTAACCCAAAGTTTTGGACCAAAGCTGTTTCGTCGGGTCGACCAGGCCTTCGGCCGGCTGGCAGAGCCGATCGAGCCCGTGGAGTCGCCTGAACTGATCTCGGTGCAGCGTGTGTTCGCCGAACCCATCGGCGCGCCAGAGACAATTGAGAAATATACGCGACGGCTGACGGACCAAATATGCGATCGGCTGGAGGAGGCTAGTCTTGGCGTCCGGCGCATGGACCTTCATTTTACCCGTGTCGATAATCGGATTGAGACGATCTATGTGGCGACAGCAAAGCCAGTGCGCGAGCCAAAGCGGCTGGCTAAGCTCCTTTGTGACAAGATCGAGCAGGTCGACCCCGGATGGGGTATCGACAAGATGACCCTTATCGCCGCCTTCGTCGAGCCGCTTTCGATGCGCCAGGTCGCGGCGGCATTTTCCGAACCGCCGCAGCCGGACGTCGAGGAGCTGTGGGACACCATCGTCAACCGCTACGGCGCCGCGAGCCTCTATCGCTCAGTATCCGTCGCTACGGACATTCCCGAACGCGCCGTCAAACGATTGCCGCCGACGTCCGTGGAGATCGGATCGACGCGAAATGCTGAATTCCGACGGCCGCAGCGCATGTACCGAAAGCCGGAACCGATCATGGCGCTGGCCGTTCTCCCTGATCACCCGCCGCGCGCCTTCACCTGGCGCGGGCAACGTTACAGCGTTGCGCGGGCTGACGGGCCAGAGCGCGTGCGCGGCGAATGGTGGCGATCCGACAACGAGAAGGGCAAGGTGCGCGACTATTTCATCCTGGAAGTCGAGAACGGGGAGCGATTTTGGGTCTTCCGTGCCGGCGACGGCCAGCATGACGGGACCGGCTCGTTGAACTGGTACCTGCATGGAAAGTTTGACTGATGTCCTATGTCGAACTCCAATGCGCGTCCTACTTTTCCTTCCTCCAGGGCTGCAGCGCGCCGGACGATCTATTTGCCCGCGCCAAGGAACTGGAAATGGAAGCCTTGGCTATCGCTGACCGCAATACTTTGGCGGGAATGGTCCGAGCCCATGTTGCCGCTCAGGACCATGGCGTCCGGTTGATCATCGGTTGCCACCTTGATTTGCGAGATGGCATGTCACTCCTGGTCTATCCAGTTGATCGCGCCGGTTATGGCCGACTGTGCCGGTTGCTAAGCCTGGGCAAGACGCGAGCGGGGAAGGGAGGGTGCGACCTCGACTGGTCGGACGTCGAGGACTTCCACGAGGGACTAATAGCCATCTTCGTGCCGGAAGAGGCCGACGAGCTATGTTCGGTCCGCCTACGTAAGTTCAAAGCCATATTCGCGGACCGCGCCTATATGGCGCTGACCCTTCGGCACCGCCAGAATGATCACCTGCGCCTGCACGCGCTTTCAAATCTGGCCGCCAAGCTGCGCGTCCCGACGATCGCCACCAATGATGTCCTCTACCATATCCATGAGCGCGCCATGCTCCACGACGTCGTGACCTGCATACGCAATCGCTGCACGATCGACACGATGGGCGACCTCCGCCACAAATATGCCGACCGGTTCCTGAAATCGCCGGAGGAAATGGGCCGGCTGTTCTCGGATTACCGGCAGGCCCTCGCCCGGACCGAGGAGATCGCGGAGCGCTGCCGCTTCAGCCTGTCCGAGCTGGAGTACCAGTATCCCGAAGAAAAACTCATGCCCGGCATGTCGGCGAGCGAGGCTCTCAAACGCCTGACTTGGGCCGGCGCCAAATGGCGCTACCCCGAAGGCGTGCCTCAGACGATTATCGACCTGCTGAAGCACGAGTTGACCCTTATCGACCGCCTCGATTATGCGCCCTACTTTCTGACCGTGAACGCTATCGTGCAATTCGCCCGCTCGAAGGACATCCTTTGCCAGGGGCGTGGCTCGGCAGCAAACTCATGCGTCTGCTATGTGCTCGGCATCACGAGCGTCGATCCTGACCGCAACGACCTACTTTTCGAGCGCTTTATCAGCGCGGAACGCAAGGAACCGCCCGATATCGACGTCGATTTTGAACATCAGCGGCGCGAGGAGGTCCTGCAGTGGGTGTTCAAGACCTATGGCCGAAACCATGCGGCGCTGACGGCCGTCGTCACTCGCTTCCGCACACGCGGGGCCTTGCGCGACACATTGAAGGTCCTGGGCTTTCCGGAGGACACGATCAAGACTCTTGCCTCGTCGATCCGCCATTGGCATTCGACGGGCTTCACCGATGAAATGGCGGCCGAGCTCAACCTCAATACCAAGGACCGCCGGCTGCGGCTGGCCTTTGAAATCCACCTGCTTCTGCTCGACATGCCGCGCCAACTTTCCCAGCACCCTGGCGGTTTCGTCTTGACGCACGATCGCCTCGACGAACTGGTGCCGATCGAGCCGGCACGAATGAAGGATCGTCAGGTCATCGAGTGGGACAAGGACGATATCGACGCCCTTAAATTCATGAAGGTCGATTGTTTGGCGCTCGGTATGATGTCGTGCATGAAGCGTTGCTTCGACATGCTGGCCGATGCCAAGGGCATCCAAATGGATATGTCCTGCATCCCGCCTGAAGATCCCAGAACCTACGCTATGATCCGTCGGGCCGATACGGTCGGCACATTCCAGATCGAGTCCCGCGCCCAGATGTCGATGCTGCCGCGTACCAAGCCGCGAACCTTTTATGATCTCGTTATCCAGGTCGCTATTGTCAGGCCCGGCCCGATTCAGGGTGACATGGTCCATCCCTATCTACGCCGGCTGGAAGGCCTGGAGGACGTGACATTCCCGACACCGGAATTGGCGAACATATTGGGCAAGACGCTCGGGGTGCCGCTATTCCAGGAACAGGCCATGAGGGTCGTAATTGTCTGCGCCGGCTTTACGGCCGGCCAGGCGGACTTGGTGCGGCGCGCCCAAGCGACGTTCAAGAAAACAGGCGGTATCGGCCCGTTAGCCTTGGACATCATCAATGGCATGAAGACAAATGGCTATACCGAGGAATTCGCGCTGACCCTGGTCAAGCAGTTGGAAGGGTTCGGGTCGTACGGCTTCCCTGAAAGCCATGCTTTCAGCTTCGCAATCATCTCCGAGGCATCATCCTGGATGAAATGCCATCACCCGGACGTCTTCCTGGCTTCGATTTTGAACTCGCAGCCCATGGGCTTCTACGCGCCGGCACAGCTGATCCGTGACGCCAAACTGCATGGTGTCGAAGTGCGATGGTTCTGCATCAACAGTTCGCGTTGGGACTGCACCTTGGAACCAACAGATCGACCAGGCCGCTTCGCCGTGCGTCTGGGCTTTCGGCTGATCAAAGGCATCCGCAGCGAGGAAATTGGAGAAATGATCCTCGGCCGCGGCGATTTTCCGTATAGATCCATCCCTGATTTATGGCGCCGGTCGCGGACACCGGTATCGACGCTGCGCAAGCTCGCCCGCGCCAATGCCTTTGAAGCGGCTTTCAAGATCGCCCGGCGCGATGCGTTGCACGCCATCAAGAGTCTGCGAGATGAAACTCTGCCTTTGTTCGACAGCCTGCTTGATGAAACTGGCCGGAGCCTTTCGGAAATTGACCCTTCAGGCATCACGTTCAAGCGCATGACCGACGGCGCCGAGGTGGTCGAGGACTATAACCAAGTCGGTTTCAGCCACGCCGCACATCCAGTGTCATTCCTGCGTCAGGACCTCAGGGAACGAAGCATCATTACGTGCAAGGAAGGCATGACCTCAAAGGACAAGCGCTACGTCCAGGTTGCCGGCATGGTCAATGTTCGGCAACGGCCAGGATCGGCCAATGGCGTGATCTTCATGACGATCGAGGATGAGACCGGCGACGCCAACATTGTCGTCTGGGAGAAGGTGGGAGCTGAATACAAACGAGCCGTCTTCGGCGCGAGCTTGGTGTTGATCACTGGTTTCATTCAGAAGGAAGGCGACGTCATCCACCTCATCGCCAGGACGGTCATCGACCTCTCGCACATGCTGGCAAGCATAGGAGAACGTGACACGCCGCTTCAGGTGCCGCATCAGCCGGGGGATGAATTCCGAAACAGTGGGCCGGGTGTCGATCCGCGAGTACTGCGCGAGGGCAGGGCGCAAATCCAGCACCGGAGTCGCGATTTCAGATAAGCGAACGAGGAACGCCGAAGGCTAAATTCAAACGTCGGAGTGAAAATTTTCTGCGATTATCGATCGCCTCGCTGACCTTTGAACGCTGATAAATCAAGCGTCAGGCCTTGTAGTGAAAGGGTTGTCTCTAAGTCATTATTCGTTAGGAGTTCCACAAGGTCATGTGGGTCTGGCTGTCCCAACGCGAGACGATAAAGCAGCCTTTGAGCTTTCAATTTCGCAAATCGATCAATATCGCGACTTTGAGGAAGCGCGAACAAGTGCCGTTTAAGATTGGCACCGTCTATCGTCCACCATGGGCTAAGGCCGGTTTCGTCATCCGCGAACGCCCTGTCGGCGTCATTTGCAATGATGTCCCATGGCGATAATGTTTGGCCTCGTGCCTGCTCCAAGGCTTGTTCGCCCAGCTTTCGAGCGAGTGGTTGCCGCACATTTAGCCCACCGAAGCGCTGAACGCGACCTTCTCTTTGCTCAAGGTCAACCGGACTGGAACAAAGATCCCAGTGACCGAGCCTGTCGCACCAGCTATGAAAGTCGAGACCTTCCTGTCCGACGGAGGTCGTCGCGAGGACGTGGGGCCAGAACGGTGTATTAAACGCGCTGCGGATCTCCTCAGAGCGCGCTGGTGGTGGTTCATCGACATCATGTTCCTGCCGATGCGTCTCCGTCTCGGTGCCGCCAAATGGCACTGCGGCGTGACAGCGGATTCGAATCTTGTCCTTTTTCCTCGCGCCCTTGAATCCAAAGGTGCCGACATTTGCTGCGAGCGCGGCCGACAAGTCCTCGATCAGCCCATCGGGGTTGACCTTAGATTTGCGTAGCCAGAAATGTTCATCCAGGACGGCTTCCAAGCAGCCATCAACGCACGCATTCTGATATTTCTGCATCGCGTCTTCGCCGGGCAAAACAGACCAGAAAACAGGGCGGTCCAGATATGTGCGCAGCCGCGTCCAGCAGAAGTTAACAAGCCTCGCGAAATGCTGCTCCTGAAAATCAAAAAGCTCTGGAAGGTGGCGATAGAGTGCTCGGCCCGTCACGACCCCCGGAGCGCCAAGAGCCATATCGACCAGAGCGTCGAGTTCCCATCGGCTCAGCCAGGTAATCGCGTCGGCCTCTTGGCGGTGTTTGAGCAGGTTTTGAAGTGTTGCGTCCTTTGGCGCGACCCGGCCCCAGCTCTTCTGGACCGCTGTGAACTCCCGAGCCTGCGGCTTCTGCGCACGTTCTATAGCTGCGAGGATCGCCCAAGCCGGTTTGCGCCGTCGGTTGCTGCGCGCATTCGGTGCCTGGGGCGCGATTGATGCGGGCAGCGCCCTGATAATCTGCTGCCGTGCCCTGGCTCTGACCTGCTTCACGTTCGCCTTCACCTTCAAATCGAGGGGATCGACAGCTCGAATTAGGAAAGGGCTCGGGTGAAACAGAGCGAGCGTGGGGCCTTGGTTAGGCTTCGGGTTAAGGTGCCGCTTCTTCCACGCAGCAGTGTAGGGAAGATTGCTATTTCCAACGAATTTGCGCTCGACCTCCAGGCTGACGAGGGCTGCAAGACTTTGTGGCGTTGCTCTGAACCTGCTGAAGATCAGCATCTTGGGCGATTGCGTCATCTTTGCCCATGGGCCTGAAGGCGTCCACCAGGTCAGCGATGGCAACACCCAAGGGAGCGCAAGGATGTCTGTCGGTACAAGGCTATTGAGGGCTCGGAGCTTTGCGCTCCCCCATGCATCCTTTGGCGGCTTGAAACAATTGGTGACCCCGAGGCGAGGAATGCTGCGCGTGGCAGGAAAGTCAATATCGCGGGAAATCTGATAACGGTCCCCCAACGCCTGCGCAGGGAGCGGCACTGAAAGCCAATAGCTGACCGCGCTGCCCGCGAGCCTGGCCGGTACGTGGTCGGTAAAATGGCGATAGACGTCGAGATCGTGCGGCTCGATCCTTACGGATGAAGGCGCAGGCTCTCCGGCATGGTTTGAAACCATGCGCTCGGTCCGCGACATGAGCGGTGTTAGGAGCGTCTCCAGATGATGCTTGAGGACTCGTGCTTCGTCGATCGCCGGCTGCCGACTGTCGGCTGGAAGATGACCGATCAAATGCAAGAGATCCCCAAACCGACGAAATTGGGATTCAGCCTCAGCTCGTGCAGCCGACCCGCCCAGAAACTCGATAATCTTGAAAAATTCGACATGGGGAGCGGCTCCAACGCCGCTCTCCCAACGCTCCGCATAGAAGCGGTAGGGCGTCGCGGACAGGAGTAGGATCGGTGGCGGCGCCTCTCCATCGTTACCCGCCAGCAGTTGGCGAGCTAAAGGGTTATCCGTGCTTGCGTCGAGCAAGTCGCGATAGCATTGGAACTCGTCGAAAATCACGAGGTCGGGCGGGACGGAATCCAAAGCGGCTTGCGCGAGCGCCTTTCGCATCCGGCCCAAGCTTTGACCATATTTGCTTGTCTTGATCTCACGCAGAATGTTCTCGCGCGCCGGCTTGCCAAATTCCATGCCCAGCGCTCGGCCATAGGCCGTCTTGAAGCGGGAGGAGACGTTGTCGAACTTGCCCTGAGCCTCCTCACATGCCCATGGCCAGCCGGAGGTGGCGCCATATTCGATATAGCCTTCAGGAAAGGCATCGGTCAGGCCGGGGTATAGCTGGTCCAACAGGAGCTTGATGAACGCACGCTCGACAGCTTTTCCGCCGTAGAGACGTTGCGAACTGGAGAATGACGTGGTGGGAGTAAAGGCATACAGCCGTACCTTGCCCTTGCGCTTTTCCTCAAACGGAATGAGGCCGACGCGGTCCACTGTAGAGAGTGCGTCCTTGGCTTGGTTCTTGTCGAGGAATCTGAGCAGCTCGACTTTGTTCTGGTCCGCCACCTTGAGTCCACTCGTAATGTAATAGACCGTGAACTTGCGCGATTTACTCGCAAGGGCTGCCAGCGTGTCACGGGCGACGATAGTTTTGCCAAGGCCGACCTCGTCCGCGACCAGGAACCGGCGTAGCGAGTTGCCTCCCGAAAGCGCGGCTGTTGCAGCCCTGACGGTTGCAGCCTGGAAGGGTTTCGATCTGGCGCTCATGAGCAAAGCCGGGTCCGCGCGATGGCCCATATCTGAGCAAGTTCGGTCAAGTCCGCTCTGTCCCTTTCGCTCAGATTTTCACCGTGGGCGAGAAGGGCGTCCACATAAGGCGCAAAATGACGATCGGCCCGACCGAACGCTTTGCGGTCGCATGCCCAAGCAGTGAGGATATCCTCCAGTGTGAGCCGGTCATAACCCAGCCCTTGAGGGCCCTTACCCCGAGATCCTGCATCTTCATCCCAAGCACTATCACCTACCGGAAGCGCGTCGCCGCTGAGCATCGCACGCATCCAGTCATGAAATGCGCGAAGCCCCATGTGGCTGGCCAAGGCGGCTAGATCCCGCTGCCCTTCGAGAGGTGGATTAACAGTGACTCGCTGCATCCACCGCATATCGCCCTCTGGGCTGCTTATCCTGGCTTGTATAAAGGCAGACTGAAGTGACAAGGGGATGGGGCCAAGACCGAGGTGGAGAGCGTCAGTAGGCCAGAGCAGCAGGTCGCCATTTGCAGACCCGGCGTGCAGCACATGGTCAGGGTGGGCAAGCGAAGGAACCGCTTGTGCATCGATCGAGAAATATTCTCCGTCGCGGCGCAGAACCGGGTCCCAGGAGGCCATGAGCACCTTGCGTGACTCTTCCAGTGAATTAGCCGCACTCAAGCCGCTCAAGTCCGTGACGGCGAGTTCTTCTATGGTGACGGGCGTCGCTTTGCCGACGAGGAATGCCAAGCCGGAAGAGAACTCTTCGCCCGCCTCGAGTTCGACCATGATTTCCGAGTTTCGGCCGGACCACGCCCTTTCGGTCGCATTGGCGCTTCCGACCCTAACAATAGTGTTCTCGCCTGAGTGGAAGCAGAATATCTTCGCATGGAGAGCAAGGGGTGCCGGCTCCACATCGTCCTCGGCCACAGGTTCGTTGCCGGGCAGAGCGAGCGTGGACTCATCGGCGAGCACGTCTGGCGCCGCATAGGCCAGGATTTTCGAGAAGCCGGTCAACGACGTCCTGGAACGGCTGGCGATATCGGCGAGGGCGGGCATTGACGAGATCAGCGTTCTGGAGTCAGCCGCCCCCCACTTGCCGGCTTTTTTTAGAAAGTCGGGCGATAGGAACGGGCTGATGATCGTTATGCCGTCGATCGAGCCGGATGGCGGCTCCATGGGCAAGGGAACGCCTTGGTCCAGCCCATTGAGGAGGCCGCGTATGCGAAAGTCGTCTGGCGCATCCCACCAGATCGTCTCAAGCTGCTTCGAGATATCATCGGCATCCTTGCGCGATGCGGAGCGTGCGAGAGTACCCCCGAGCGCGCCGACGCCAGGGAGCCGAATCCGTCCCTTCGCGCGCTTTTCGCTGCCATCGAGCAAAACGCCTGCGTCGAGATCCTGAGATCTCGTGAGGTTCCGGCTGCCAATCCAAAGCTTCCAGCGCGTTTCCCCTTTGGGGCAGTTATATGCGACCAGAACAATCTTCGGATGCCAGCTGCGCTCTCGTTCATCATAGGGCTGCTCGACGATAAACTGATCGAGGATACCCGCAATACGGGGAAGCACGACTGGGCGCGCTATCCGCCCGCGCTGAATGATGATCCTCACATGATCGCGTAGCCTGTCGATCGCTTCGGCGAAATCGACCGCTGTTCCGCTACCCTTTTCATTGTTGCGACCAATGAGGGCGAGCAAGGCCGCTGCGACCGCAGACAGGTCGACCGAGTAGGTCGCGAACAATGCGAACTTGACCGTCTCCAATCGTCCAGGCCGAAGTTCGTCGAGGTAGGGCTGGCCGTGCCAAGCCTGTCGATCGCTCATACAACGCCCTCCAGATCTCGCAGGAGTCGCTTCACATTTCCCCAGCGATAATGGAGCGGCTCGGCGCGACTATGTCGCTCGCCCTGCCATTCCATGCGCCGATCGACGCCGAATTGATTGCTGGCGAGACGCGCGCGAGAATCCTTCCTGCTAACCTCCGCCCGCGCGTACACGTCGAGCAACCGCATCGGCTCCTTGCCATTCGCCCGAACCCAGGCAGAAGTCTCCTTCAGCACGCCTTCAACCGCAGGCGGGAGGTGGCCAATTTCGGCGAGGAACAGGTTCATATCAAGCTGAGCGGCTAGCCCACCCCATTTCTCAACCGCGTCGTTCAGAGCTGCGCGATGCAAAATTGGCTGCGGCCGCTTGTCGCGCGTTTCCTTGAGTGTCTCAACCTGGGCTGCATAGATCGCTCTGCCAATGGCCGATAGCGCTGCTGCCTGGCCGGCCCGCCTCAGCATGGCGGATTCCTTGCCGGCGAGCGCGAGAATTTCGCTATCCCAACAGTGATCTGCCTGTTCGAGCGGCCTTCCGACCAGCTTCGACAGAAGCGAGGGCTCGACCGGATCGGTCGGCGAGCGCACGGCTCGCAGTTTGGTCGCGAGATAGATTTGCTCCGGCGGTGAAAGGGCGAGCGTCAGTTTCCCTCCGCCATCCCAGTTGTCGGGGGCATCGATCAACCCCGAGATGGGCCATCCTACCGTCTCGAAGGGCTTCCCGTCATCGTCATGAAGGGTGCGCTTGCCGGCAGCCGCCAAGAGCTTCGCCATATCCGCGCGACTCCACGGCCGGCGATCAGGGCGGGTGCCGATCAGGCCCCACTTAGCGAGAGCCGTCCAATAGACGTAGGCTGGTGGCTGGCTGATCGCTCGGGGAAAGACCTCCCCACCGATTACCCCATCTTTCTCTCCGCCCACGCCATCCACATATGTGAGACGTCCGGTGAGCTCGTGTTCGAGATCGGAAAAGGCTTGACCAAAATCCTTGGGGAAAGGGCGTTTCGTCCGCAGACTTTGGTAAAGCCAGGGGATGAGAAGCGCGTAGCGCAGCCGTGTGTGCAGAACCGACGTGCCGGGGAAGAAGTGATCGGCATAGCGCTGGTGGACGATGAGGAACCCGACTTCATCGCGCACACCCGCAGCGCCGCCAAACATCATCTGTTCAGCCTGGCCCAAAGCCTTGCGAGATAAAAAGGTGAACCCAAACGATGACACGAAGTCTGCCCCCTCGGCACGGAAAAATTACATATTAAACACATCAACGACACCCTAACCGTCACCCTGGATCAATGTGATCGTATCGGTGTTTCAGACTCCAATCTGCAACAAGACCCCGACAATTGGCATGTGAACAAAGAAACGCTCGCACGGGCGGCCGGTTGCGGTTTCTACGGCCTGACCGTAAAGGGCCAACTGGGCGCCGTGGCCAACGGCTTTCGACGCCCATGTGTCACGCGACCCTGGAAAACTTTTGTGGTCGAAAATAGCATAGCCGTCGTCATCCTCGCCGAGCAGATCGATGCGACCTGACACAAGTTGATTATTGAGCTTGGCGAAAACCGGCGCCTCCCGGAAAAGCTTTATGTTCGGCATGTTGAGACGCAAATGCGCGTTCAGGCGGTCGCATGTTTCCACTACATCCGCTGCCTGAACCTGAGAAACGCCCCAACGCTTTAGAATACGACTTGCGCACTCTATCCGCCACGCTGCATCCATTTCTGGATCATCCACCGCATAGATGGCGTGAACCGCCTCGCCAACCAACCGCATATCTGGCGTTCCGGTCATCGGGAGTCGGGCGCCTAAATTTATAGTTTGGATGACAGAGAAGCCCCCATGGCTGATCTCGGCGCTGGGTCGACGATGAAGTGGCGGACGAGGTGAGACCAGTTTGGCAACCCGAACATGGGCCGGCCGGGGTAGGCTTGGCGTGCCGACTTCGTCGTTCGCCATGGTGCTAACCCGCGCGGGGAAAACGTCACCGCCGACAACAATAGTGTTTTCTGCATCGGTCGGAAGTTTCAGATGGTTTGGCTGGCCTGTATCAAGTATTTGCGTCCAACTCAGTGTACCCTTCGTTGGAGGGGCAAAAACCGCATAATCTCGGGCGCGGGTCAAACCCACATATAAGAGTCTTGTCTCTTCTTCCTTTGCACGCTTGCTTGCGAGTTGACCAACGGCAGAATTTAGTGCCGTCTCATCAAGAGCCACGTCCTTTGATTGGGAACCGTAGGGCCATGGCCAGTACCTGACCCACCGATTGGCGAGAGGGTCACGCCAATCAAGGACGCCGTCCACTTCTGCCACAGGTTCGAACAGACGCGCCTTGGGTTCTCGGTTGAGGCCGGTCAGGATGACCATTGGCCACTCTAAGCCCTTGGCACCGTGATAAGTCATCACCTTGACCGCATTTTTCTGCAAGCTTTTTGGCCGTTGTGGATCGTCTCGCTCCAGTGCGAGGATTAAGCCAGAAGGCGTTGCTGGCGCGCCTGAGCTTTGACATAACGCCTCAAAATTCCGAGCGCACCCACGCAATGCTTCGAGATCCTCCAAGCGATTGTCAACGTCACCCCATTGCTCAAGCCGGCGAGAAACCTCGGGCATCGATATGATCGCATCCAACAGTTCAGCTGGCGTCAAGGCGATAATTCTCTCTCGCAGAGACGCCAGCGCCCCAGAGATCGAAACGGAATTCTTCAAGGCGTCACGGTCTTCTGAGCCGGCGGCCTGCAACCAAACATCGGAAACTGGGTCATCATCCAGGAAGCGTATTAGTTCAGCAAGTGCTAAACGGTCGGTGGGATCAGAGGTCCATCTCAGTGCCGCCATGACGAAGCCAACGTGAGGCGTTCTAAGTAACCCTTCTCGCTCGACGGCCACCTTCACACCAAGGGCGCTTAAGGCGCTCGCGACCTTTGCAATATCCGCCTTGCTTCGGCACAGAACGGCAATGTCGCCGGCTTCAACATTACGGAGTTCAGCGGATGAGCCGGACACACGCCAGCTTTCGGCGTCATCCAAAGCATCCCGAATGCCGGCTGCAAGGCCTGCAAATTGTTCTTCGAGTTTACCCTCCAACCACCACACGGCAAAAGGCGAATGGGCAAAACCATCCTCGACGCGCGCTGTTCCGCTAAACGAATGATCTTTCGAAGATAGGCCCATAGCCGAAAAGGCCGGTTCGAAAGCGGCATTGACCAATCTGACAATACCTTCACGGCTACGATAGGATTTACTCAGAACGTCTTGCGGCTCCGACGACGTGCTTGCGACGCCATCGAAAGCCGCTTGCGTCAACGAACTGTCTGCATTGCGGAATCCGTAAATGGCTTGCTTCGGATCACCAACCCAAGTGCTTTCCTCGACGAGTCCGGCCATGGCCGTAAAAATCGCGATTTGCAAAGGGCTTGAGTCCTGGAACTCGTCTACAAACACGCGGCCAATGCGCTCGCCGAGGCGGTTCGCCATCGCCGGATCGCGCAATACTTCCAGCGTAAGCGCCTCCTGATCAACAAAATCCAGAAGGCCGCGCTGCGCCTTATAGGATTGATACGCACTCAGCGCTTCCGCAGCGCAGGCAAAAATCGTGTCGATGAACAGTTCCGAATGTTCGCGAAGGCGTGGGTGCTCCGGGTGGCGAGCGGCAGCCCGTACGACCGTGTCAAGGGCGGCTTCAAAACTCGCGCCATCTTTCTTTGCGCATTTCAGTTTGGTCAAGCGTGCCCAATCCGGCCACGATATAGACTCTCCATGGTGAAAGGCTGCTTTCACCTGACGTAAAAGCTTCGCAGAAGGAGCTGCAGTGGCGCTTAACACATTTGGAATTACCGCGACTGCATCATTGACCGCTGAACAAAGCGCGTTATCCAAGGCATCGCTTCCTTCAGCTGCCGGCGCAGGAAAAAGGGGCAGGAAGGAATCTTTAGACAGTTGAGCTGATTTTAGAAGTCCGGTTTCATCGAGGCCGTTGGATCTCGCGAGTTCGATAATGCGACGAACTGTAGTTCTCCAGTCAGCGCGATCTGCATCCTGTGGTCGCTTAGGTTCTGAATATCCGAAGGCATCTCCAATCCGATTTAATTCGGGTGCGTGACGCTCGATTGCCGTATCTGCCGCCATCGCGAAAAGCCGGCCAATGCCGTCTTCGGGAATAATGTCGGCACGCGGAGACCGGCCGAGGTCGATGGCATGTTCCGCGACGATCTGGCCGCAGATAGAATTTACAGTGCCGAACCGCGCACCAAGCAAACGTGCTGCTATCTCGGACTGGCCAATACGAAAGAGATGCGCCCTGGAGCGTTCAACCAACTCGTCTGCGGCCTTCACCGTAAAGGTCGTCGCGACGATCTCTTCTGGAGCGCGCGTGACAACCTCATCGGCAATGGTTTGGACAATGCGCGTTGTCTTGCCAGCGCCAGCCGAAGCAACGACCGTTTTAATGCGAAGTTTGGACATTATGAATTCTCCGCTGCTACGCGACAAAGGGTCGTCAGTTCACAGTATGTGCAAGGCTTTTCGTTGATCGGAAAGCCAATGCCGTCAGGTGCCAGCGCCGCTGCACCTGCGACGCCAACAGCGATGGCGGTCCCAGCGCTTGCAAGATCCTTCCACGCGCGCCAGGTCCCCATAACGGCGTCCCATGTCGCTTCTAGGTCTCTTGCTCCGTCTATTTCTTCATCGGCAACGAAAGTTCCGGTTGGCCCAATCAGGCGTCTTTGGTTCAGAAGATAGTAGGAGCCCGGCAACTTGGCTTTGCCGGTCTCATCGCCTATCGCCCCGTAGGTTGCCAACTGAATAGCATTTCCTTCGGTCAATTCTGCCCGGCGGCGCTTTTCACTCTTCGTCCACTTCAGGTCAATGACACCCTGGCCGCGGCTCGGATGTTGAACGACCATGTCGAGGCGGCCGACCACGGAAAGGCCTCCCGGGAAATCGGCGGCGCGTTCAAGTTCCGTTCCGACGACCACCACTCCCTTTTGCTCCAAGAGACGACTGAGGTGGGCCAGAGCTTGAGGCACCTTTACCCTGGCACGCGCAAGTTCCGCAGCGAGGTCCGGTTGCAGAAGCGGGGTGGCGATGGCTGAAACCATGTCGTCAAAGAGTAGTTCCGCTCTTTCCTTGACCTTCACACTGTCTGGCCTCACGCCGGGTTCGAATACCTGATTGGCTATTTCATGGGCTAAATTTCCCAGAAGCTGGTCGGCGCCGGGGATTTCAGCGAAGCGCCCTCCGGATATTCCCAGCACGTCGAGAATTAGCCAGCGCATTTGGCAGTCGATGAGACGCTCGAAACTTGTCGCGCTTTCTTTTCTCTCAGCGATTCTGGCAGCTACAGCGGGCGGCAACGCCCATCGAGCCTGCATTTGAGGTGGCTGAGCGACGGCCACTTCCTGCCTCAATAAATTGCGTGCAGACAATGACAAGCTCGGGGCAGATAAGAGCTTTTCGGCTTGCCACCCTATGCTTGCACTCGGCTTTGCGAGGAGCGGTTGCAATTGATGGGCAAGGGGATGGCTTGTCGTCTCTTCGGCTCCGGACAAGGCGGGTCGAACAAGGATAAGGCGTTCGCCCGCCATTTTAATCGCGTTGGCGTATCCCCAAGTGATACGAGCGGCCTGCTGTTGGGAAGGCTCTGGACGGCATCCTGCCGCACTCAGCGCATCGAGCTCAATATTGGACCAGGGCGAGGGGCGAACTCGGCTGTCGGGTCCGCGAAAACCCCACCAAATAATGCGCGGTGCCGAAGCCCAGATTGCATCTGAACGTCCGACGCTTCGAAGGCCTCCGGCTTGGGCGACATGCTCCGGATTGGTCGCTCCATCGGCAAGAACCTGCTCGATCAGACGTTCGATTGTCAGCGCGGGCAATGTTGCCAGACCTAGCACTTCGATAGCATGGCTCATCGCGCTAGCTGCTGATGCGACAGAAAGAAGAAGTGGGTCTCCGGCACCACCATCAGTCTTGATCGCCCAATCCGTGACCCGCCCGGCAATAGTTCGAGCGACGTCCGACGGCATTCCGTCCGCACGTTTATAGCCCGACGGGGTGGTCCATTCCCTCCAACGGTTTAGCGCTGCGGCGATCTCCTTTTCAGGTTCCTGCGCTTCCTTATGCCGTTCGCCGAGCTGTTCTTCGATTTTCACCCAAGCCCTCGACCAAGCGCTTCCACCTGGGCCGGGTTCACGGGTCAGGGCGCGCGCCAATTGATTGGCTGCATAGCGTCCTATCGGCGGTCGTGGGAGCAACAACAAATCGAGCATCGCTGTGGGATTGAAAGGGCCCCAACTGGCTGCAAACGCCATGGGCAATACTTGCAATGCACCTCTCCAAGGGGACGCCGACGAACGTCCCAGTGCAGGTAGCCCGCGCGCCTCAAATGCACGATCTAACAACGCGGTATCGCTATCAGGGTCGATAATTAGAGTGCCCGCCAATTCGTCCTCTGTCCCCGCTGCAAGCCATTCAGCGAGAGCTTCTGCCGCCATGAGCGATGTGTTGGCTTCAAGAATGACCAATGTTCCGTCGCCAACTAGCGGATTTGAAACTCCAGACTTGATGAACTGTTGGGCTGTTACGAGATCACCAGAACCAGATGAGGCGATCGGCGGCGACGCCGAAATTACCACGCCGCAGGCTTCAAGGGCGTTCAGCAACCGCTCAAATCTTGGGGGAAGAAGGTCTCTGGGCTCAACTAATTGTATCGATGAAATGGACAGCGTCGGCACGCGGAGAAGCGTTACAATTGTCGCACTAAGGCGATCAGGGAAGCCGTCGGGTAACTTTTGTGCTTCATTTTCAATGAGCGCCAAGTCGTCAATACGTTTGGCGCCCAAAGGCTGCAATGCCCAACCGTCCGCCACAAGCTCGTCGCGCCAGGAGAGGAGCTCCTTCGCCGTAGCCCAAGAATCGCTTTCGAACGAGCGCGCAAAGAAGGTTCCAGGTGTATGCGACAGCAGCGATTTGATCTTGTTCGCATAAGCAGCGACCCGAACAGCTTCATTCGAAGCCGGCCCCGTCAACCCAAGCTGTATCTCCAATATCTGGATAAGGCCGCGAGGCCCCACAACCGCAGTGTTTACAGCCCCTTGTCCTCCGCCCGGAAATTCCGGGTAGGCCGAACCGTCGCATCCAATGCCAAATATTAGCTTCACTTAAATCCCCGCGATTTTATGGTGCCCGGTCGATTGTGCTGTTCCCGATGATTCTAAATCATGCACTTCACCCTTAGCCTGCAACTAAAGGTCACAATATCAGAATCACGTCTGCGTCCGCACGACAGGCTGCCAAGCCAGACAGCCTATTGTGCGGACGTGTCGCGTTGCATTTACTTCTTGCTCGGACGCTGGGTCAGCGCAGAAGCGGCTGCAGATTTCGCCGCTGCGCTCGACTTGGGATCACGAAGAACGGCTGAGGCGGCCGTTGCGGCCTTCATGCTGGTAACTTCACCACCAGATTTACGCGTAGTCATAGGCTTTCCTTTCACGGACGGAATTATCTTGACGAAATGTCTCGATGGGAATAGAAAATACACGCATATTTTATATATGTCCATATAGTTTTTATCCGCATCCGCAGATTGTGCCGAGGAAGTTATGTCAGATCGACCAGACTTGAAATGGGGAGTCGAGAGGCGCCTTGAATTTATCGAGTTTCGCTTGTTCTGGGAGGGCGGTGTAAATCGCGCCGATATAATTGAAAAATTTGATGTTTCCGTACCTCAGGCATCCAAGGATCTAACTCTCTATCAAGAGAGGGCCCCAGGAAACGTGGAGTACGATAAAAGTGCGAAGCGCTATGTTGCCAGCGGTGACTTTAATCCGATTTATCTGAATCCAGATCCCGACAGTTATCTATCCCGCTTAAAGTTGCTGGCTGAGGGCTTAAGTGAAAGCTCCGAGTCCTGGATAACGCAGGCACCTGCCACTGACATCGCTCTGACGCCAAAGCGTGATGTGGATACTGCTGTCCTCAGAGGCATACTTACAGCCGTTAGAGAACGCCACTCAATCGACATTAAGTATCAGTCGATGAGTGCCAATCGGCCTGATCCGATTTGGCGGACGGTAACTCCTCATGCTTTTGGCTATGATGGCTTCCGCTGGCACGCGCGGGCTTATTGTCACCTAACGAACGAGTTCAAGGATTTCTTGCTGCCTCGAATTCTTGAAGTCGGGCCAACAGGTGAGAGTGGAGCGAAAGCCGCTGACGATCGACTGTGGCACGAACGGTTTGTCATTCTTATTGGGCCACATCCAAATTTGACCGAGAGCCAGCAAGCCGTGGTTGCCAAAGATTACGGGATGCGAGATGGCGTAGCCAAGCTAGACGTACGGTATTCGATGCTCTTCTACGTATTGAAGAGGCTCGGACTTCTGGGGGATGGGTCGAACGCGGATCCTAGACAGCAGCACATCGTAGTCATCAACCAGGCCGAAACATCCGAAGCACTCAAGCAAGCGGGTTTTGCCACATGACCGCTTCGGTGCTAGCCACAGGCGAAGCCGGGCGCAAATCTGATTTTCCCGAAATTCGCTTCTCAATTAGACGTTTTGAGGAAAACCGATGACGGCTCTTAAGACAACTGCGCAATCGGTCGTACTCGACATCGAGAGGCTCCTTAGCGAAAGCTATGGGTCGGGGTTCACGATATTCAAGGAACTGGTCCAGAACGCCGACGACGTCAGGGCGTCGAAGCTGCTGTTGTCGGGCCAGTCAGGTCACAAAGATGCGGACAATGTCTTGTTCCAGGCGCCAGGCCTCGTCGATTCGACGCCAGCCACTTAAAGCCCCAGCGATGATCGGTAGTCATGTGAGCATTGCGGGGCGCGTATAATGCCGCCATCCTCTATCATCCGAGAGAAACCCGCCGAAGTCGTCCTTAGTCAGCAGGGCATAGTGGAACTCATTGCCGCTAGCCAATTGCTCGGCCGCTTCGCGTTTTGCGATCACGACGGGGTCATCTTCTTTCCAGGCCGATTTGACCTCGATGAGGTAGATTTCGCCGCTTTCCCGCATGATAAGGAAATCGGGGTAATAGTTGCAGACCGTATGGGATTCAGGGTGAACGTAATTCACGCGGAAGCCCGATTGGCCGTGGACGAGCATGCCCGTAAAGTAGATGCGGTCCACTGCGTTCAGGCCGAGTACCCGCTTGAAAAAGTCGACCTCAGGTTGGCTGTCGAAGCAATAGTGGTCGAGGTGGAAGGTGCGGTCACGATCCTTCGCATGCTCGGGGTAATCGCGGCCTGCAACGAGATGGGGCTTTGCCTTGAACCGGAACGTGGGAGGCCGACCTGTTGCAGCGTTAAAGCCTTTGACCAGTTCAATTTCTTCCTCGGAGTCATTCCCGAATGGCTCGATTTCGAACAAAGCACGAAACAGGGTCGGGACAATAACGTCGTAGAGAATGTCGTTCGATGCGTTCACTAGCTCCACGATGCGTCTCATCGAGGGTGAGGCCTCTTCGAGGAGTTCTTCGATATCAAACGGCGATACACCGTCACCCGAAAAATAGCGCGCGATTTCGGCGGTTAGGGTAAACGCGGTGAAAGTCCGATTCTCAATGCGATGAGTGATGTCCTCTGATGTTCCTTTGTCCGAGTTGATATTCCTTCGCCGACGCAACGCTGAACGATAGGTTTCAAGGACCTCTTCAGACAAATCGAAGGTGAGTTTTTCAGGCGCAGCCTTTCGCTTCGTTCTGAACAATTCTCGCCGGCGCTTCATTTTCAGGACGACAGGCGGGGGCACAGCCGTCACCTCGTAGACCTCTGACTCATCACCCTTCTTTGGGCCAAGTTCCTCCGTCGTGACGCGGAAGTTCTGCTGCAACTCGTCTTCGAGGATCTTCATATTGTCCGCAGACAGGTAGATGCGTCCGGTTTCCTGAACGTCACCTATGGCGCGCAGACAACGCATGGTCGACTGCAGGACGAAAATCTTCGACTTGGCTTTCCGGTAGAGCGCCACGCCAAAGAGCGACCGACAATTCCAACCTTCACGGCCTTTGCCCACGAGGAGGATGAACTGCTTTTCTGAGTCCGGCGTGTCGAGACGGTTGAACTCGCGTATATCCTCGCCCGTGGTGTGCTTGTCATCACCCACGTTCACGAGAATCCGTGTTGTCGGAATACCTAGATCGGCCATAATATTTTCAAGCCGGGGGCGCACTTCGCCAGTCAGTTCTTCTATGGTTGATGCGAAGATGGCGAGCTTGGGCAGCATGCCTTCCCTGCGTTTTTCGCCCTCGTTGGTCCAGAAATCGGTGACGAGTTCGCGCAGAAAATCGTTGCTTTTGACGTTGCCCGAATAATCGATGAACTCAGGTTGCTTGAGATATTTGTTATCGATCGCGGCCTTCAGACCGTAGGCATAAACCACCTCCGGCATGATGCGATCCTTCACATAGGGCGTACCTGTGAAATTGTAGCAGCCGACGACGGAGGTCTTTCGCGCTTCCAAAGCACGTGCGAGTTCGTCAATGGTTGTGCGGAGAGCTGATGCGTCCTTGGTCTGGCCAAGGTCCTTCTCAAGTGACGCGCCCATGGAGTGGTGCGCCTCGTCCACATAGATGCCAAGCTGGGGTAAGCGCGCGATCCGCTGGAAGCGGGCATTGACCGCAAGGTCTGCATCGCTTTCTGGAGCTTCCTCACCAAGCATTTCGTATAGTTCGCCATAAACCTCCGACAGCGAGCCGGTCCGCTCGGAAAAGAGTTTGTCAGTCGTCGAAGGCGATGCGCTCCGACGCTTGAGAATGATCTTCTGCGTGTTTGAGATGATGACGTTGAACGAAGAGCCGTCCTGCGCACCGATCGTCGAAGCGGTATCGTCTAGGAAATGGAATTTCAGGTTCGCCCTGAGGAAATTGGCGTATTCGGGTGGGACGACCAGATCGAGATCGAAAGTCTGGATTTCCTTGAGTGATTGAAGAACCGTCCTGTCCGGAGCGAAGACCAGCGCGTTCTTGCAGAACCGCGAGTCCTTGCCGAATTTGTTGGCGAGCAAGAACTCATAGAAGATGCAAGTCGCCATTAAGATCGTTTTGCCAAGACCCATGGTCAGTGCGAAGATATAATTCGGGTATGACCTGGCCCGCGCGCTCAAGCGGGCGAATATCTCCTCGTACTGTTCGTCGCCTTCAAGATCGAGGAAGCCGAGCAAGCTGCCCTGACCCTTGCGGTCTGTCCCGGTCGTGCGAAAGTCTTCGAACACGCCCTCATTCTTCGCCCATTCACGAAAAAGCTCGTGGACGTGGCGGTTATTCCCGAATTCCTTGAGGAAGACATATATCTCCAATGCCTCGAACTGCGGCTGACGGAGATACGCATCGCTACGCAGTTCCGGATCGTTGAAGTCGAGAAACTGCTTGGTCAGCTGTTTATAACGCCGTCGTATCATGCCGGAATTGTCGGCGTAGAAATTCAGGAGCGCCTGGAAAAAAGCGAAGTCCTGTCGGATCGTCTTGGAACCCTTAGGCATTCTCAATCTCGCCCTCCCAGGATTCTGAGAGAACATCGGTGATTTTCACGCGGATCGTCGAGGCGTCGGCGGGAATGAGGTAGCGGCCCGCGACCAGTTCTTCCCCCTCGGGCGCATCAACAATGACTGGGGTCAGCACTGCGCCATCATAATTCCAGTCGACTTTGATTGTTTCGACGAGTTGACGCCAGTCCTCGAGCGCGTCGGCCTCCATGGAGAGCTTTTGCAACAGGTTCATTGGAAAGAAGCCGTCAATTATGAGATGGCCGTCCTTAATTTTCAGGCGGGCATCGGAGGCGCGCTTGAAGTGCAAATATGCCTTATCGCGGATGAGGTCGGTAACGATCACTTCGATATCGAAAGGCTTTGCCGACTTGACAAGTTCTGGGCCGAGGTCGGGCTCATGCCCCATGCAGACCAGGTGGATGCGTTCGACGGGCTTGTTCGGGGCCTTCGCCGCGCGCGTTTCGAAGGCCTTGAAGTCAAGACCGTTGATGACCTCGTTTAGGTCCGCGCGTGTCGCAATGCGGTTCACCGGCATGATCTTGACGAGATATTCCTCGCGCTGACCATCGAAGACACTCCCCGAGGCCAGCGGCTGGAGCTCCATGGCCTCCCTGATGAGTTCCTTTGCTTCGACCGGATTGCGGAAGAGGTCGTAATTGTTGACGTTGTAGACCTCAAACCCGGTGTAGAACTTCGAAGGCTTTGACGCCTCATCTTCGGCAAAGAGGTCACTCCCACCCGTTTCGAGCTCGCGGCGGACGGCGTTCAGTCGTTTAATCGTTGTCTCAATGGCCCCGAGATTGATATCGGCGCCGATGAAACGGCGTCCGAGCTTCATGGCAACGGCCTGCGTGGTGCCAGAACCCATGAAGCAATCTAGGACTATATCGCCAGGGTTCGACGTCGATCGAATGATCCTATCAAGGAGGGCTTCGGGCTTTTGCGTCGGATATCCAAGAATCTCAGATGACTGATTGTGGAGCTTGTTGATGTCGGTCCAGAGATCAGGAGCGGGCATGCCCGAATATTCACTCTCATACCGCTTAAGCCGAGGTACGCCACCTTGCTTCTTCGGCCAATGAAGACGTCCTTTTCTGTCATGCTCTTCGAGAGTTTCGACAGGACAACGCCATAACGTACGGACGCCTTTGTATTCATAGTCGTAACCGCCGCCGCTCAACCCCCCAGCAGATAGACTCAAACGCTGATAGCGCTCGCCTCGTTCTTCATCGTAGGTGTCAAAAAAGGTTTCAATGTATTCAGGATCAGCGGGAACTATTACCTGGTTCCATGTTCTCGTGCTCGTCTTTGAGTATAAAAGAATATTATCATGGATTACGCCGAATTTCGCGGAGTCGCTGTGCCCGAAGGCTCGCCTCCAAACAATGTCATTAATATGGCGATCAGAACCGAACACTTCGTCGAGCAGAACTTTCATGTAGTGACTGATATTCGGCCCAAAATGGAAAAATGCTGTACCCGTATCGCTCAACAATTCACGGAGAACACAAAGACGTTCATACATAAACTGAACATAGTTTTCGCTATTCCATATGTCTGTGTACTGCTTTTCCTCAAAGGCAGAATGATCATTCGTTGTGGAGCCATCCTTTAGTTTGATTTTACGTTTATAGTCGGCCTTACTATCAAACGGCGGATCAATATAAATCAGGTCAACCTTGCCTCGGAACTCCCGCAGCAGGTGTGACATGACCTGCAAATTGTCGCCCCAGAAGATCTTGTTCCACCACCCATTAGTCGGATCACCGTAGGCCTCCTTCTTCTGCGCCGGAAAATACTGGGTCGAGCGGAAGGGGCGCTTGCCGGCCCAGCGCAGTTCCGGGAAGCCCCGGATCGGGGGCAAGTCAAATTCAAATGTTTCGAAGGCTTCCTGTTTATCTTTGCTCATCGCGCCCCGTATCCTTCAAATATCTTATAAGCAACTCCATAGATCAGGACCTGCAAAATGTCATGTCGCAAAATGACCGGAAGTCACAGTTCTTGCAGAGCTTTTCCGGTCGCTCAGTCAGCCCATAGTCTTTTGCGACGATTCTGCCCACCACACGGTCGATCTGATCAATCGTTCCCTTGATGTCCGCCGTTTCCCTCGGAAACACGATCCTCGGATTTCCCGACTCCTCGCCGGTATAGTAGAGCGCCATCCGGTCAACGCGAACGCCGCGCTTTTCCTCAAACAAGTGCGCATAGATCTGAAGCTGTCGCCGATAGCGCGCGAGCTTGTTGGCATCGGCAACTAAGTCAGGCTTCTTCTCGGTCTTGAAGTCTATGATCTCCCACGCGCCATCCTCAGCTTGGATCAGATCGACATTGCCGGTCAGGATGTAGTCATCCTTCAGAAGACTGAGCTCGACCTCGGCTTCACGGAGCCGGTGCCAGTTTACGCGTTCGCGGTCGACATAACGTGCCACATGCCCCCGCGCAACACGCAGAACATAGTCGACGAGGTACACCCGTTCCTTCTGGGAGATGTTAGCGTAATTCGTATTGAACCAGCGATCGATCTGTTCTGTCGTGACCGCGCTTTCCTCGCCGCGCAGCACTGCCTTGTGGATGTCCTCAATCGTCTGGTGAACGAGCGTGCCGAACAGGATAGCGTTGGTCCGCACCGGCGCAAATTCGAGGTCCTTGAAGAAGCGATACTGCTGGGGGCAACCTTCGAAAATGAGCACGTCGGAGGTGAAGGAATAGCTGTTCTTAAGATTGCTCGGCTTGACCTCGGCAAGCTCCACCTGCGAGCGGTCAAAAGTCAGATCGCGCCAGTTTCGCAGAGGCCTGTAGGCCGGCTGGAAATAGGCAGTAGGAACATTGCGCTGGCCACGGCCCTTCGGCGTATTCTCCTGACAGGTGAGCACAAGCATGTTCTTGGCCCGCGAGAACGCGGTGTAGAAAAGCCGCCAGAAGTCGAAAGTCTTGATGCGGTCAAGCGGCTCAAACGGCTCGCCATCGCCAAACTCGTCCTCAAGCAGGTCGTCGAGGGCGGATTGCTGGCGGCGCGGAACAGCATCGAGGGATCCACAGACGACAATAGGGAATTCAAGCCCTTTCGACTGGTGGATCGTCATGAACGAAACGCAGCCGGACGGAGCATAGTCAGTCTCGTCCTCATACTCTTCGATTCCGCCGTCCCACAGAAAACGCATGAACAGATTGAAGAGCGTAGTCAGATCGCGTTCAAGCCGCTCCGGACGAAGCACGATGACGTTGTAGAGGTACTCAAACTTGTTCAGCAGGCGTGAGAATTTAGCGAGATTACGCGCCGGGCGGCTGTCTCGCACCCCGCCATGAGCGACGTCGGCCGCCAAATACCGGTTGAAGGTCGGAAACTGGACCAAGTCATAAAATAGAGCGGCAAAGGAATAGTTGGTGTTCTCTGACAGCGTGAGGTGACGTTTGGCTGTATTCCGCGCCCAGCCCATGATCTGATCATCCTCGCCCGTTTTCAGATGGGCGATGAAATCCGACAGGCATCTATCATAGTAGGCCCAGACGTTAAGCTGCATGCCGTCGCGCGTCGCCCGAATCGAGCCGTATTGTGGGAAGAGGAACATGTAAGCGCCGATGATGAGACGGATTTCCTCACGCTCGAAATACATGTTGGAGCGCGGCGCATAAACGGGGATGCCTGCGGCCTCCAGGTCATTGGCAAATCGAACAACCTTGTCGTTTCGCACCGAGCGAAACAGAAAGGCGACCTGGTTCCAATCCTTGATGATCTTCTTGGTCCGGAGATCCTGAAGGAACGTGACGGCCTCATCGGCCCAATTGTCCTCGCCATCTGCGCCTGAGACCTTGAAAACAACAGGTCGCTCCGCGCGGTCCGGGCTCTCGGCCTCAATAGTCTTTGGGTACCGATAGCTACGGCTTTCTCCCTCCCAGTCGGTGAGCGCCATCCAATCATTATAGAACTCGACGATGTCGGGATGGGACCGATAGTTCTTGATGAGATTGATCTGCGTACATTGGCCCGGCGCGAAGCGTTTTGGAAACTCGAGGATGTTGCGAATAGACGCGCCGCGAAACCGGTAGAGAGCCTGGTCATCATCGCCCACGACGCAAATGTTGGAGTGCTGAGACGCAAGCTTCAGGATGATACGCTCCTGAATGGTATTGGTGTCCTGATACTCATCGATCATCAGATAATCGAACCGGGAACAAAGCCTTTCAGCGACGTCAGGAATTTCGAGAAGGCGCAGAACCTCAACCTGGATCGTCGAGAAGTCGATATAGTTGAACTGTTCGAGAAGGTCCTGGTAGCGTTTATAGGCTTCCCCGATCGCAATAAGCTCGGGGTGAGCGGCGGAGGCGAGCGCCGACGGCTCGACCGCCTCTTCGGCGACCTTGTTGAGATAGCCGCATAGAGTATCTGCAACGTGCCAGGCCGGAACGTTACTGGACGGCCGGATCAACGCGTCGAGTCCATCGATATCGGAAAACTCAGAAAGCCGCTGGTACACAAAATACTGCTGATCGAACTGGTCGAGGATCGTGTAATTTCGGCGGATACGGGAGAAACCGCGGAACTCGTCCAGGATGTCCAGAAAGACGGAATGGAGCGTACCGACCTTCAGGTCGAGAGGATTGAGCTTGGAACCGGCCCGCTGCATACGGCTCGCAATCCGGGTCTTTAGTTCTTCCGCAGCCTTTTCAGTGAACGTCGAAACAAGCAGGCGCTCGGGGGCGACTGCCTTCCTATCAAGCAGATTGATTGTCCTTTCTATGAGGCAGAACGTCTTGCCCGAACCCGGTCCGGCGACAATAAGAACGGGGCCGTCAAGCGTTTCAATCGCTTGAAACTGCTGCGGATTCGGAGTCTGGGCGGACAATGCCATAGACGGGCCCTTCACTTGCTCGAATTTCCAACTGGCTCGAAAAAGCGAAATAGGCCTCCGACTGCCAAACACACTTTACGATTAGCGGAATCGCTCGTTTGTTCAAGGTACAAGATGTGAATCGAGGCTGATGGATACGGGAATATTCGCTCACCACACCCTTCGCGTTACGCCTGGAACCGCGGGCGCAAGCCCAGCCGTCAAGACCCAGACCCATGATTTACGGAGGAACAACCGATTTCGTTTGAGCCTCCTCGGGAAGGTCGGCGGAATGAAGTTCACTTGGAACCGGGCCAGGCCCGGCGTCTTTAGCGGGGCAGGCCGTCGGGCACGTCATGCTGAACTGCAATCAGAGAAGTTATACTGATAGGGTCAAACGAACATCATCCGCTACCCTTTTTAGCTTGAAATAACAAACCTAATGACCTCAATTGCACTAAACTAAGGGATGGTAAATGGCTGAAGAACACTTTCGAGTAAGTGTCGAGGGCGACCACATCAGGAAGCTGGCAAACGCCCAGCCTATCCAAGCCGTCGCTGAACTCATCTGGAACAGCGTGGACGCTGATGCCACGCAGGTCGACCTTGAGGTTGAGGCCGACACCATCATGATGCGTTCAATAGTCGTCAAAGACAACGGCCACGGAATTGCGCGCAACGACGCAGGCGCCTTATTTTCAAAGCTGGGCGGATCGTGGAAAGGCCACGGTTCTCGATCTAAGACCAAAAACCGTATGCTTCACGGCAAGGAGGGGCGCGGCCGATTTAAAGCCTTGGCACTGGGACGCGTAGCAGATTGGACCGTCCGTTATCCGCGGGACGGGAAGCTATTCGAATATACGGTTACCATCGTCCGGGACGACATGGTCGACGTCAGGGTATCCGAGGAAAAGGAAGTTCCTGTTTCGCG
>OUNJ011027643.1_pt1 | contig 67998 bp, 59 predicted proteins | sample 1755361 | NCBI WGS metagenome assembly OUNJ01 (sample SAMEA3914825, study PRJEB12502) | metagenome | biome: forest; material: soil | place: USA | collected 2012-03-12 | depth 0.1 m
CGCGACAACGGCGTCTGGCACACCCGGCGCTGGACCTACACGCCCGACTTCAGCGATCCCAACCCGCAGTTCACCGACATCCCGCAGAAGGGCGGCGGCTGGGGCCACCAGGAAAAGATCGACTATTCGCGGCCGTTCCTGGGCGGCAAGCTGTCGTTCAATGGCAATTACAACCCCATCGACTACGACATGAACGCCGCCTACATCACCGATGGCGACCGGGCGCCCGAGCATCTCGACATCAAGCAGATGCCATCCGACCTCGGCCTGCAATACGAGCGGCCGCTGACCAAATCCCTGACCCTCGACCTCAATACGCTGCGCCGTTATGAACGCGACACCACCGACGACGTCATCACCGACACCGGCGTGCGCTCGGAATACAAGGCGCTCAGCCAGTCGTCCGAGCAGATCTTCAGCGCCAAGCTGACATGGGTGCAGAACGACAAGATGACGTACAAGTTCGGCGGCGAATCGGCCGTCAACGTCAGCGACAACACCACCAGCTATACCCAGAACGATACCTCCCAGACCGTGCCGTCGGACATCGTACGCGTCGAGGAGGACCGCCAGGAATATTACGTCACCGGCAACTGGCAGCCGTTGAAAAAGCTCAGCGTCGAAGGCGCGCTGCACGTCGAAACCTCGACCATCTCGGTCAAGCAGGCCAATCGCTCGAAGTCGTTCGTCTATCCCAAGCCGGAGCTCCAGCTGGTCTGGTCGCCGACCGACAAGATCAAGCTCAGCTGGCGGACCGAACGCGTCATCGGCCAGCTCAATTTCAGCGACTTCGCCTCATCGGTGTCGCTGGACACCAGCGTGGTCAAGGCCGGCAATCCCGACATCGTGCCGCAGAAGGAGTGGCAGAACAGCCTCAGCTTCGACTACAGCTTCTGGGACAAGGGCGCGATCAACCTGACCTACAAACATTCGTCGCTGCAAGACACGCTCGACTACGCCCCCATCGTCACGTCCGACGGCGTCTACAACGCCCGCGCCAATATCGGCGCCGGCACGCGCGACGACATCTCGACCTCGATCACCCTGCCGACCGATAAACTGCACATCAAGGGCGGCCAGCTTAAGATCGATTACACCCGCACCATCACCAGCGTCCGCGACCCGATCACCCATCAGTCGCGGGTCATTTCCAACTACAATCCTGAAAACTACGTCATCACCTTCGACCAGAACTTCCCGACGTCGCGGACCAGCTGGGGCATCGAGATCGACAGCCTGAACAATTCGCTGCAGTACAATGCCAGCGATGCCTACCGCTTCGTGTCGCAGGACTGGTTTGCCATCTACGGCGAATACAAAACCAGGAACAACGTCACCTTCGGCATCGTCATCCAGAACCCGTGGGGCCGTCGCGACAAGTACGACCGCATGGTATGGACCGGCCAGCGCGACACCTCGCCGCTCGATCACATCGAGCACAACAAGGCGATGCAACAGCCGTTCGTCGTCCTGCGCGTCAAGAAGGAGTTCTAGGATCAGCATACCAAAGGGTATGCTCATGCACGATCAAGTGTTGACAATCAAAAGGCGGCCTTGGGGCAGAGACCGCCTTTTCCTTGTGCCGCAAGGCTTACCGTACCTCGGTCATGCCTTCGTCGAGCGGCCCCGTGTCGTTGACGCCCCCTGCCCACCCCTTGATAAAGAAACTGAGCACGAACAGGGCCGCGCCGAAACCGATGGTCCACATCCCGACCTGGCTGAAGACCTTCAGCGAGGTATGCAGCGCCGCCGCCGGATCGACAACCTCGCCGCCGATGGTGAAGGATGCCGTCATCGCCGTTATCTTGCCGCCAAAGAACTGTGCCCACGACAAGGCGGTGAACCACAGCGCCATCATGGTCGAGACGACGGCCGTGGGCGACAGCTTGGTCTGCTGCGACAGGCCGACCGGTGACAGCGACATCTCGCCGACCGTCGTCAGGAAGTAGTTGATGACCAGGAAGACGAGCGGCAACTGGAAGGCGCTGTTGGCGAACGGCGCTCCCCACACCAGGACCATGAGGCCCAAACCCGTCGCAAGGATGCCGAAGGCAAACTTCTTCACCGGGTCCGGATCCCTGCCGCGGTTGCCAAGGAAAGTGAACAGGGCCGCGAAGATCGGCGCCAGGATCAGGATAAAGGCCGCACTGAAAAGCGTGCTCGACGTCGCCGCGGTCAGGCCCATGTCGACCCAGGTGTCGCCCGCCGGCAGGCCGCCCATCGTTGCCAGTTGCTTCGACGAAGCCAGCAGGAAATGGCCGACATGAACCGGCGCCGGCCAGAATTCAAGATTGATATTACGATCGGCGAACAGGCCCAGCGCCGAGCCCGAAAGTTCTTCCAGCGTGAAAAAGACAATCGAGGCGGCACTCAGGATCAGGGCCAGGGCGACACGGAAATTCTCGGCGCGGCTGAATTTCGTGACCATGTTGAAGACGACATAGCCCAGCATCACGGCCGACAGCAGGCACAGGACGATGAAAACGATCGCGTTCTGCTGGACCAGGACATAGACGACGGCGACCCCGGCGACGGCCAGCAGGTAGATCAGGTTTTCCAGGCTGATCGCGCCGCCGACCCGGGCCTTGATTTTTGCGGGATCGGGAGCGTCGCCGCGGCCTTCCAGCAATCCCTTGCCCAGCACGAAGACCAGAAGGCCGGCCAGCATGCCGATCCCGGCCAGGCCAAATCCCGCCCACCAGCCGACATGGGTCCCAAGGTAGCCGCAGGCGATCGCCGCCCAGAACGAGCCCAGATTGATGCCGAAGTAATAAAGCTGAAAACCGGAATCGCGGCGCGGATCGCGATCCTTGTAAAGCTGGCCGACTATGGTCGAAATGTTCGGCTTGATGAACCCGACGCCCATGATGATCAGGGAAACCGACAGATAGAAAGCGTCCTCGGCCCACGGCGTCACGACCTTGCGGCCTTCGGCATACTGTCCCTTGGCCAGCGTCGCCGGCAGGGGCGCCGTGGCGGGCAGGCCCTCGATGGTCAGGTTCTGGTTGTCGTCGGAACTGACACTGTAAAGACCATCGCCGACCTTCAGTTTCTGGGTCTGGGCGTCGACCTTGACGAAGTCATAGGTTTGGCCCTGGTAAACCAGTGTCTGCTGCGCCGGCTGGCCTTCGACCGCCATGCCGATATGTCCCAGCACCAGCAGCACGGCGCCGAAGATGACGGCCCGGCGCGTGCCGATCCAGCGGTCGGCGATCAGCCCTCCGATCAGCGGCATCAGATAGATCAGCGTCGTGTAGGACGCGTATTGCTGACCGGCGTGGTCGTCGGTGAAAAGAAACTGCTTGGTCAGGTAGAAGATCAGCAGGCCACGCATGCCATAATAGGAAAAGCGCTCCCACATTTCGGTGAAAAAGCAGATGACCAGCCCCTTGGGATGCTGGCGCAGTTGCAGGAAAACCGGGATGCCCGTCAGGAGCGTGACGATGATGCCGCCGATAAGGACAAGGTTGAGCATATGAACCGGGTCTCGCAAAGGAACGGGCACGACCACGCCGGATCGTTGCCTTTTTTACGACAAGACCAGTCTTTCCCGCCTTTGGCAAGAATTAGTCATGCTGCGATCGCGAAGCTGCGGCAGCCATCAATCTTGATTCCGGCTGTTCAGTAGGCTTCTTCGACGTAAAGACGCCTGATGTCGCCCTGCCATTTGCCATGATAAAGCGCCAGCAGGCGCTCGGCCGGCGTGATACCGGACTCGGCAATCTCGAAAAGCTCCCCGAGGTAGCCGGTTTCGTCGACCATGCCGCCCGACAGGCAATTGCGACGGCGCAGACCGTCCCTGGCAATGTTGAGAATATCCAGCGCCCAGTCACGCACCGGCCGTCCCGCCAGCTCGCCCTTCAGTCCGGTCCTAGCCGCCATGCCGCGCATGGCATTGTGATCGTCCTTCGTCCAGCCCTTGACCAGGTCCCAGGCGGCTTCGAGGCTGGTCTGGTCGTAGAGCAAGCCGGCCCACAGCGCCGGCAGGGCGCACAGGCGGCTCCACGGCCCGGCATCGGCGCCGCGCATTTCAAGATATTTCTTCAGGCGCACTTCGGGGAACAGGGTGGTGAGGTGATCGGCCCAATCGTCCATGGTCGGCAAATGGCCCGGATAGGCCGGCAGTTCGCCCTTCATGAAGGCCCTGAAATCCTGGCCGGCGGCATTGATGTAGTGGTCCCGGTGGACGAAATACATCGGGACATCAAGGGCATATTTCGCATAGGCCTCGAAGCCGAAGCCGTCATCGAAGACGAAGTCGAGCATGCCGGTGCGGTCGGGATCGGTGTCGGTCCACACATTGGCGCGCGCCGACAGGAAGCCGTTCGGCTTGCCTTCGGTAAACGGCGAGTTGGCGAACAGTGCCGTGGCAAAAGGTTGCAGCGCCAGGGAAACCCGGAACTTCAGCACCATGTCGGATTCGGATGCGTAGTCGAGATTGGCCTGGACCGTACAGGTGCGCAACATCATGTCGAGACCGAGATTGCCTTTGGTCGGCATATAGGCACGCATGATATCGTAGCGGCCCTTCGGCATGACCGGCGTCTCTTCGCGGGTCCACAACGGCGAAAAGCCGACGCCGACAAAGCCCAGGCCCAGTTCGGAGGCCACGGTCTTGACTTCTTCCAAGTGCTGGCCGGTTTCCTCGCAAATGTCGTGGACGGTTTCCAACGGTGCGCCGGACAGCTCGAACTGCCCGCCGGGTTCCAGGGTAACCGACGCGCCTTTGCGCGTCAGGGCGATCAGCTTGTCGCCCTCAAAATAGCCTTGCCAGCCGAAGCGCATCAGGCCTTTCAGCATGGCTTCGATGCCATCGGGACCATCATAGGCCGGGCGTCGCAAATCATTCAAATGAAAGGCGAATTTCTCATGTTCGGCGCCGATGCGCCAGCGTTCGCGCGGCTTGCAGCCGGCTTCGAAATAACAGACCAGGTCGGCAAGGGAACGCACCGGCTCGACATCACCGTTATACGCCATGTGTCACGATCCCTGTTACAGCTTCAGCCCGCGCCTATATGGGCCGCGGCCCCCGCTCTGGCAAGGCGGAGCAGCGTAAATTTAACGCCAATCCCCAAGCGCGGCCTGCACAAGGGTCAGTGCGCTGATCGCGGCGGTGTCGGCGCGCAGGATACGAGGCCCGAGATTAACGGGACGCACCTTGGCATGAGCGCGCAGCATCCGGCGTTCGTCATCGTCAAACCCGCCTTCAGGGCCGATCAAGATCGCCATGGACGCACTCGCATTAAATGCATCAGCATCCAGTTTCTGCAATGCCTGCAAAAGCGGAAGGGTCGCCCTCTGTCTGTCTTCGTGAGTCGAGTCTTCATCGGCAAAAATGATGATCTCAACATCGTTTCCACGCAACCAGTCCGAAAATTTTACAGGCGTTAAAATTCTTGGAACATCCATTCTTTCCGTTTGCTCGGATGACTCTTTCGCAATGGATACAAGGCGTTCAACATTTGTATGACTTGAACTTGATCTATGCGTTATAACCGGTTGAATGGCCGAAACACCAAGTTCCGTGGCTTTTTCGACTATGTATTCCAACGCCGTCCGTTTGATAAGCGATACAGCCAGGATGGGCCCCCTACTGTCATTCTGAAGTCGGAGTTGCTGCAGAACTTCCAGCTGTACGCCTTTTTTACTGACTTCATGGATGCGGCTCAGCCATTCACCATTCCTCCCGTTAAATACCGCAACCTCATCATTTACATGCAAGCGCATGACTGCTGACAGGTAACGTGACTGGCCATCATCAAGGGCGAAGACATGGCCGGCGGTCAATTCAGGTTCAGTGACATGGAGACGGATCATGGTTCCGGCTTAATCCATTCCGCTTGACTTATCCAGCGGGCTTGCGTTGACATGGCCGCGCAGGGGAAACGCATGAAAACCCATAACACGCCGGAAAAATCCTACGATCTCGAACGCCTGATTTTCTTCTCGGACGGTGTCTTCGCTATCGCCATCACGCTCCTGACCATCGAGCTTCGCCCGCCGGCGGGCTGGGACGGCAGCCTCGACGGCCTGGTCAACGGCTTGCAGCATCGCGTGCTGTACTATGCCATCAGCTTTGTGGCCATCGGCGCCTTCTGGATGGCGCATCGGCTGGTCTTTCGTTACGTACAGAAGTTCAGTGAAGCCTCGTCGTGGCTCAATATCCTGTTTCTGCTGCTGATCGGACTGGTGCCGCTGACCAACGCCATCCTGATGGAAGCCGTTGGCAACAGCCTCGCCGCCGTCGAGGTCTATATCAGTCTGATCGTCCTGCTGTCGCTGGTCCTGGGCCTGCAATGGATCTTCGTCAGCCTGGTGGGGAAGCTGGTCGATCCGCGCGTCACGACCCATTTCAAGTGGGTGACCCTGTTGCGCCTGGCCGTTATTCCGCCGGTGATGTGCACCGTCACGCTCTATTCGGGAACGCAGTACGGCCTTCTGCCCACCCTCGCCTTTGTCGCCGTGATGGCGCTCATTTCCCGTCTCGTCCGATCCGAGCCGTTCGGCAAGGCGGCGCCTCCGGAAGAGACGCCGCCCATAACCTGATGGTTATCTATTTCTTTTCGGCGATGATGTCGCTCCACAGATCGGGCGTGCCGTCGACACGTACGATGTTGGGGTAGCGCAGCCCGCCATGATAGTCGATTTTGATGGTCTTGTACTTGTCGTCGGCCTTGACCAGCAGTTCGATCGGGTCGCTTGAGCCTGGCTTGCCGTCCTTGTCCGGACCGGCGGCCTTGATAGCGTCCTTGAGTCCGTCGGCATCATAGGCCGTCCCGTTGACGGCGATCACCTTCATGCCGGTGGTCAGGCCGGCCTTGAACGCCAGGGTATCCCAGTTGACGTTCTTGATGCCGCCGTCCTTGCCGAGGATGAAACCGAGACTGTAGTCGAAGTCGTCCATCTTGTGCTCGGACTCGCGCGCCTTCCAGTAGTCGTTGGGCGTGTCGGTATAGACCAGCTTGTAACCCGCCCGCGCGATGCCATCCAGCGGCGCGCCCTTGCCGTGATCGTGCAGGCGTGTGTTGAGGAAGGTCGCCCAGTCGTAGGGGTAGACATCGTTGAGCGCCTTGACGACGTCGTCGAAGCCATAGGTCACCTCGCCCCAGGCGCCGTCGTTGACACCGAAGAAGTTCCTGGCGAAATCGTCGAGCGACTTCTTGCCTTTGGTGCCCTGGCGGATCAGCGTGTCGGCATCGAGCCAGATCAGCAGGCCCTGGTCGTAATACTCCTCGCTGCCCTGGTAATTGCCCCAGGATTGCTCGGCGCGTTCGGCGATGATCGGGTCGTTGGTGGTGTCTTCCAGGTCGCGCCACTGGCGCATCGACAGGTTGTCGTAATAGGCTGCCAGGCTGGCGATGCGGCCCAGGTACTGATCCTTGTTGAACAGGCCCGAGCGCGCCGCCAGGACGTTGCCCCAGTATTCGGTCTGGCCCTCATAGACCCACAGCAGGCTGTCGCGCATCGGCGCCTGATAGTCCGGCGTCCACAGATCGTTCGGACGACGGAACTTGCCGTCCCAGGAGTGGGTATATTCGTGCGCGAACAGGTCGCGGCCGTAGAACTTGTCCTTGAAGTCGGTGAAATATTCGGAATCGACGCTGTTTTCCGAGCTGCGATGGTGTTCGAGCCCGACACCGCCGAGATTGTCGGTGGCGGCGGCCAGCAGGTCATAGTGATCGTAGTGGTGCGAGCCATAGAGCTTGTAGGCCTGCTGGACCAGCTTGCGATGGATGGCGATGACGTCGTCCGGCACATCCAGTTGCTCGGGCTTGTCGGCGACGATGTCGAGGTGAACCGGCACGACAGCGCCGGGATCGAGGTCGATACGCTTGAAATAAGCGCCGGCGAACATCGGCGAATCGATCAGCACGTCATAGGGAACGGTCTTGAAATTGATGGTGTCGCCCGCCGTCGAATCGATATCGAGCGCGCTACCCTGCTGCCAACCCGCCGGCAGGGTGACCGAGGCGGTGATCGGAATACGGCTGGCATAGTAGCCCGCCGGATAGAGCGACGAGAACGTCCATTCCAGGTTCAGCATGTCCGGCGTCATGACGACGCGGCCGACGCTGTCGTCGATCGGCGCCAGATACTGGAAGTCGACACTGACCTCGGTCACGCCAGCCGGCACATTGACGTGAAAGGCGTTGATTTCGACCGGGTCGCGCGTCCACGTCAATGACTGGCCACCACCGGTGAAGGTGAAGCCGGCCATCTTCTGCACTTCCTCGATGCCGTCGGGCTCGTGGTCGCCCGGCAACCACTTCGGCGCCAGCAGGATCAGGTCGCCCGACTGGCTGACCGGGAAGGTCTCGTGGATGCGGAAGATGCGGTGGGTGAGATCGGTGGCGTCGACGCTGATCTTCACCGTGCCGGGATAGGGAATGTCCTGGGCCGCGGGCAGGGCCGCGGGCATCGGCGCCCAGACGGGCTTGGGCGCATCCTGGGCATGGACCGGGGCGGTCAGGAACGACAGGGCCAGCAGGCTGGCGCCCGCGCATAAGTGCCATTTGGACATGAAGAACACCTTCCTTGTAACGATATGGGATATCACTTCCGCAGAAAGGGACGTTTGTAAATGGCCGGCGGGTTAAGGATTTGTAATGTGGCCCCTTCCCTCCGCGCGGCGGACGGAAGGGGCCCGTTGACGGACGCTACGGCTTCTCGGCCATGATATCGTCGAGCAGCTTGGGCGCGCCATCGATCGGCTGCAGCACCGGATAGCGCAGGCCGCCGTGGTAATCGATGGTGAAGGTGCGGTAATTGTCGTCGGTCTTGACCAGCAGCTGGATCGGATCGGTGCCGGTCTTGGCGGCGGTGATGTCGGCCTTGAGCTGGTCGATGTCGAACGCCTTGCCGTTGACGGCGATCACCGTACCGCCCGGCGCCAGGCCGGCCTTGAAGGCCGGGCCGTCCCACAGGACGCTGGTGATCGTGCCGTCCTTGGCGCTGATCGACAGGCCGAGCGAGTAGTTGAGGTTGGCCGCCTTGCGATAGGATTCCGCCGCTTTCCAGTAATCAGACGGCGTGTCGGTATAGACCAGGTTGTAACCGCCGCGCGGCAGGCCGTCGAGCGGGGCACCAAGCGGCTGACCGGCGCCGGTGCGGTCCAGCCGCGTGCGCAGGAAGGTCGTCCAGTCATAAGGATAGACGTCGTTGAGCGCCTTGACCACGTCGTCGAACGTATAGGTCTCCTCACCCCATTTGCCGTTGTCGACGCCGAAGAAGCCCTTGGCGAAGTCGTCGAGCGACTTCTGGCCGTTGGTCTTCTGGCGGATCAGGGTATCGGCGTCGAGCCAGATCAGCAGGCCTTCGTTGTAGTAGTCCTCGCTGCGCTGGTCGGCGGTCCAGTTCTGCGGCGAGCGTTCGGCGATGATGGGATCGTTGGTGGTGTCCTGGAGCGCGCGCCACGAACGGCCGGGCATGTTGTCATAGGATGCCGCGATGATGGCCAGGTATTGCAGCGCCTGGTCCTTGGTATAGAGGCCCGAGCGCGCCGCCAGCATGATGCCCCAGTATTGCGTCTGGCCTTCGTAGACCCACAGCAGGCTGTCGCGCATCGGCACCTGGAAGTTGGGCGTCCACAGGTCGGCCGGGCGGCGGAACTTGCCGTTCCAGGAATGGGTATATTCGTGCGCGAACAGGTCGCGGCCGACATAGGCGTTCTTCCAGTCGGTGAAATAGGTCGTCTTGATGCCGTCTTCCGACGAGCGGTGGTGTTCCAGGCCGTTGCTGGCCAGAAGATCCGACGCCGAGACCAGGAAGTCGTAGTGGTCGTAATGGTGCGAGCCGTAAAGCTTGTAAGCCTGCTGGACCAGCTTGCGGTGGATGGCCAGTTCGTCGTCGGTGACGGCCAGCATGTCCGGGCTGTCGGCGACGATGTCCATGTGGACCGGAACGCTCGAGCCCGGGTCGAGGTCAAGCTGCTTGAAATAGCGGCCGGCATAGATCGGCGAGTCGATCAGCGTGTCGTAATCGGTGGTCTTGAAGGTTACCGTATCGCCGTCGCGGCTGGCGGTTTCCAAGCCGGTGCCGAACTGCCAGCCGGCCGGGAAGATGACCTTGGCGTCGACGGGAATGCGCTTGGCGTAATAGCCTGCAGGATACAGCGAGGCAAAGGGCCATTCCAGGTTCAGCATGTCCTGGGTCATACGCGTGGAACCGGCGGCCGCGGTCGTGGCCGACAAGTAGTCGAAGTCGACCGTGACGCTGGACACGCCCCTGGGCACGTCGATATGAAAGGCATAGACGTCGACCGTGTCGCGCACCCACGGCAGGTTCTGGCCGTTGGCGGACACCAGGACGTTGGCGATCTTGGTCAGGTCGCTGCCGGGCGAATGGTGGCCGGGCAGCCATTTCGGCAGCATGAGAACCAGGTCGCCGGGCTTCGACACCGGCACCGTCTCGTGGATCTTGAAAATGCGATGATCCAGGTCGGTGGCATCGACCGTAATGCCCAGCGAGCCGTTGAACGCCACATCCTGTGGCGGAGCTATGACCGGGGGCGGCGGGGCCTGTACTTGCGCGTGCGCCAGACCCGCGGTCAGCGACAGCGCGCTGACCAGTGCGATAATTCGCTTTTTCATGCTGTTCCTCTCCGTCAAAACCAGCATCCGAAACCGAACGGCCCCCGGATACGCCACTCGACTTCAGGTGAATAAGGCGCGGGCTTTCGGCAGGCGACCGTTGGCATCGCGCGTGGATGTCCAGCCAAACCCAGATCGTTGCACTTGTAAAGGACGGCGAGATTAACGATCCGTAATGTTGAGCCGCCGGTCGCCGCGGTCCTATTTCCGGTAATTCAGAATGACGCCGCGAAAGGCGCCCATGTTGTCGTCGCGGTGGGCCTGATCGACGGCGCTGATGACGAAGGTAAGGAAATAATGGCTGCCGTCGGGAGCGGTTTCCTCGCCATAGGCTGCCGCTTCCCACCGGCCGCCGGGCTTGCCGGGATCGAAGCTGTAGACCTGAAGCGCCTGGCCATCCGCCGTGGTCAGGTCCGGCAACTGGGTCGTTTTCAGGTCCGGGTCGTCACGATAGAAACCGGTCATGTCGGAGATGACAAAATCGTCAAGCTTGTCGCCGCTGTCCAGGCTGGCGTTGGCATAGATGAAGACCGTGGTATCGCCCAAAGCCTGGTCGTCCGGCACGATGAAGTCGATATTGTCCTTCAGGCTGGTCGCCGTGTCCTGCTTCCAGTTGGCCGGCAGGGTGATCCTGGGCCAGGTGGCGACGCAGCCGTCGCCGCATCCGGGATTGGGCGTCTGCTGAATTTCCGCCCGCGCAACCGGAGACGCCAGCACCGCGGCCATGCACAACACGGTCAGAACAGCTTGTCTCACACCCTAATCTCCAGAAAGGCTTCCATCCGCCCGCCCTGCAAATCCCGAGCCGCGCAGGATCAGTCGGGAAGCGGAATAAATTCGACTTCGTCGCCGGGCACCTTGGGGAAGCGGCCGGCCTTCCAGTCGGCCCTGGCCTGTTCGATGCGTTCCGATCGCGACGAAACGAAGTTCCAGTAGATGTGCCGTTCGCTCAAGACCTCGCCGCCGATCATGACGAAATGGACGTCCGGCGACAGGGCTTCCAGCCGCACATGCGCCCCCGGTTCCAGCACCGCCATCTGGTACGGCTGAAGACGCAGGCCTTCAACACCCAGTTCGCCCGAGCAGACATAGACGGCGCGTTCGGGCACGCTCATCGGCACCTGAAGGCGGCGGCCGTACTTCATCCGTCCTTCGGCATATAGCGTGTCGGCATAGGTCCTGACCGGCGATTTCAGCCCGTAGGCCTGGCCCATCATCACCCGGACAGCGACACCATTGTCGTTGAAGGCAGGGATGTCCTGCGCCGGATAATGATAGAAGGCCGGATCGGTTTCCTCGTCCGCCTCCGGCAGGGCCAGCCACAGCTGCAAGCCATCGAGATGGCGCGCAAGCGTCAGGGCTTCATCTTCCTCGCGCTCGGAATGGACGATCCCCCTGCCCGCCACCATCAGGTTGATGTCTCCCGGCGCGATGACCGAACGCGTCCCCAGCGAGTCACGATGCAGGATATTTCCGGAAAACAGGTAAGTTACGGTGGCCAGGTTGATGTGCGGGTGCGGCCGCACATTGACGCCCGCGCCCGGCGCGAAATCCGCCGGCCCCATGTGATCGAAGAACACCCACGGCCCGACCTTGCGACGTCCGGCAACCGGCAGGACGCGGCGGACATGGAAGCCGCCCAAGTCCTTTTCACGCGCCCGGATGAGCATGGCGACGCCGTCGGGAAGATCGGGAGTGTCGGATTCGCTCATGGCTGGCCTCAGTGATGGCGGTGGCGACGATGATGGCCGCGTTTCTTGCCCTTGACCGGCGCGGCGTTGTCATCGTCGTCGGGATTGGCGACCGGCTGCATGGTGTCGGCGGATGGCGTCGCCGCCGGCGCGATGGGCGGCGGCGGGGCGGCGGATTTGGCCATCAGTTCCACCGTCGTCTGGAGCGGAATGTCGCGGTGGGCGATATTGTCGTGCAATGTCGCCTTGATTGTATAGACGCCCGGAACGTCCTTGTCGTCGAACTGCAGCAGCACGATCTTGCCGTGGTTGTCGAACACGCCCTGGCCACCGCCCACCGGTCCGTGCAGGGCGTCGAGGTTCTTGTAGTCGCTGCCGGCATAAAGGCTGCCGTCCGGCGCCAGCACCGTCAGGTCGTAGCTGAGGCTGGCATTGTGGTTCCAGTCGGACTGGATGCCGACGAAAACCATCTTCAGCGCCAGGAGCGCGCCCGGCTCGGCGCGGCTGACACGATCGAGATGGCGTGAACCGCCGTTTTCACCGTTGAACTCACTCAGTTCCGACTGCGGAATGACGATCAGCATGGCCGAGAACGGGCCGTTATGATCGGGAAAGCCGACCGCGGGATCGTACTGCGTCGTGGTCGGCGAATTGGGCACCAGGACCGGTGGCGTGGCCGCGGGCGGCGTCTGGGCCTGGGCCGCGGGAGCCACGACCGCCATCGCCAAGCCGAGCCAAAGACCGTTTCGCATCACCTGTCCCCTGTTGTCGCGGCAACTATGTCACGGCGGCCTTACGCAAACAAGGCGGCTATTCAGTGGCGGGAACGTCCCCTGTCGGTTTCGCGGCGACCGGATATCCGCCTCTGCCGGGGAGATTGTTATAGGCCAGCGCGAAGACGACCAGCAGGGCGGAGTTAACCAGGGTCGGAAAGATCGCGAAGACCGGGTCGGTGACGTGGAGCAGGACACACAGCAAGGCCGTGCCGCCGCCCGGTGGGTGCAGGCAGCGCAGCAACGACATGACGGCGATGGCCAGGCCGACCGCCAGGCATATCGCCGGAACGGGAGAATGCACCAGACAGGTCACCGCGATTCCGACCAGGGCCGAGATCGTGTTGCCGGCGATAACGGCATGAGGCCGGGCGAAGGGGCTGGCCGGCGCCGTGAAGACAAGGACGGCGCTGGCGCCCAGGGGCGCCACCAGCCACGCCGACACATGCAGGGCCGAAGCCAGCCACAGGCTGATCCAGGCGGCAAACCCGACGCCGAGGCCGCCGCCAAGGGCGCCCAGCAGCGGTCCGGCGAATCCGCGCGAATTGAGAAACGGCAGCAGGGCCAGGGAAGAACGAAAAGGTCTCACATCGATGTCCAGCTTGGTGATGATTCCGGGCCCGCAGCCCCCGGCCGCCTGTATGACCGGGAAAACGTCTCAAAAAAAGCCCCGCCTTCCGGGAATCGAAAAAGGCGGGGCCAGTTTTGGAGGGCAGATGTAACGTCTAGAATTTGTATTGCAGCATGACCCACGTCTTGGTGCGTGAGGCCGGCGCCGCCGGATCATCCTTGTGGAAGTCGGCGTATTCGAGCAGCATGCTGAACTTCGCCGTCAAGGCGACGGTCGCCACAAGGTCGGTTTCCGTGGCCAGGTTGCGCTTCAGGCGCACGGTATCGAAGTCGTGATAGATGGCGCTGATGACGGGCTTGTACTTGCCGGGCAGGTTCAGGCTCAAGGTCGTGCCCAGATCGCGGATACCGTCAACAAAGGTCTTGTTGCCGCCGGTGCCGGAAAAGGCGTCGGCAAAGCCCTGGAACGGGTGCGGGCTGGACAGCGGCGTGATGAAGCCGACCGTGCCGTTGCCACCCAGCGACTCGTAATTGACCTTGCCAGAGACGAGCTTGTAGCTGGCGTTGACCTCGAACATGGTTTCCTGAAGCTTGAAGGTCTGCGGATTGCCGTGCCCGTCCTTTTCGCTGGCGTACTGGGTAATGTAGCCGATGGCGCCATTGGCATATTTGTGGCCGCCTGCCACCCGCAGGCCCTCTATATCGACCGATGACGCACGCGCATTGGCGATGTCGGCGGCGGTGGCGTGCTTCGCGGCGGTGCTGAAGATCATATCATAGTCGAAGGCAGTCAGTTTCACGGCCGGACCAAAATCATAGCTGGCGTTCAGCAGCCAGCTGTTGGAGTGCCAATCCTTTTCATCGCCGATGACGCGGTTGACACGCGTCAGGTAAGCCGCCGTCACCTTGAACTTGCCGGCGCCGGTATCGAGGCGGGCACCGTCGAAGGTCTGTTCGTCCTGGCGCCAGCCGGCATTGCCGACAAAGCGCGCATCATCAAGTACGATGCGCTGGCGTCCCGCGGTCACGGCTGTGGTCTTGTCCGGCGCCCAGGTGATCTGGGCACGGTTCAGTTCCGTAACGTCGGGGTCGTTGACGCCGGGATACTGGGTCTTGCCGTTGACGGTCGAATTGTAGTGTTCGATCAGCGGCGACGTGTTTTCGAGTTCGACCAGCGCGGTGAAATGACGGAAGTCGCCGGTCTGGAAGCCGAAGCGGTTGCGCCAGGTCAAGGCTTCGGCGGTGCGCGCGATGCCTTGCTGGTCGACGTTTTCAAGCCGCAGGCTGGATTCGAGGATCGGTTTGGTGGCGGCAAGCGCCTTGCCGAAATCGTCTTCGGCGTGGGCGGCGGTCGCCAGGCCGGCGGCAAGAGCGGACACTGCCGCAGTTTGCAGGAGAGATGAGATTTTCATACCAGTTTCCCTGATCGGCGGATGCGCGCAACCGCTTCCATCCGAAATCTTGTTGTCAAGTGGTGGGGTAAAGGAGGCGACCGTGAGAAAAGCGGGGGCGGCATCGGGAGAAACACCGCCCCCAGTCACTTCAGGGTACGCACTCGGGATCAAACTCAGGAGGTGGCGCTCATGTCCGGCACGGCGCCCAGTTCACCGCTTTCGCGGGCTTTCCTGCCGTAGACCAGTTCGAACAGCGGCGACGCCATGACGGTGGTGACGATGGCCATCATGACCAGCATCGAGAACAGGGTCGGCCCGATGATACCCTTCTGCAGGCCGATGTTGATGATGATCAGCTCCATCAGGCCGCGCGAGTTCATCAGGGCGCCGATACCCAGGGCCGTGCGGTTGTCTTCCTTACAGAGGCGGGCGGCCAGGTAGCAGGCGCCGAACTTGGCGGCTACCGAGGCCACCAGGATGCCGCCGGCGATCAGCAGCAGGGCCGGCGTATTGACCATATCCATGCGGGTGTTGAGGCCCGAATAGGTGAAGAACATCGGCAGCAGGACGATGACCGCGAACGGCTCGACCTTCTTCTTCAGCTCCTCGACGAACTTGCCGCGCGGCATGGCGGTGCCCAGGATGAAGCCGCCGAAGATGGCGTGGATGCCGACCGCGTCCATGAAGAAGGCGGCGACGAAGAAGGCAATCATGGTGATGGCCATGACGGTATAGGTCATCTCGCCCTTGGCCTCGACCATGCGGCCCAGCGGCGCCAGCAGCGGACGGCCGACGAACACGACCAGCAGGGCGAAGCCGATCCCGCCGGCGATGGCGACGACCGCGACGCCCGGGCCGGCGCCGAAGGTGGCCAGCACGATCGCCAGCACGCACCACGAGCAGGCGTCGTCAAACGCGCCGGCTGTCAGCGACAGGGTGCCGAGCGCCGAATTGGCCAGGCCGCGCTCGTTGATGATGCGGGCCAGCATCGGGAAAGCCGTCAGCGCGATACAGGCGCCCAGGAACAATGTGGCCTGCGGTGCGGTCACCTTGGCGGTGAACAGGCCGGGCACGTTCAGGAGCATCGGCGCCAGGAAGATGGCGATCAGGAACGGCGTGGCGATGCCGGCCAGTGAAACGGCGAGCGCGCTGGCTCCCTTCTGCCTGAAATGGTCGCCGCGGAAGGTGGTGCCGACCATGAACATGTAGAGGCCGACGCCGAACTGCGCACCGGTATAGAGCACATTCCTGGTTTCCTTGGGGAAGATCATGCCCTGGATGTCGGGAAAGAACAGGCCGAGCAGCGACGGCCCCAGAATGACGCCCGCAATCATTTCACCCACCACCTGAGGCTGGCCCAGGAACTTCTGACCAAGCCAGCCGACGATGCGGCAGGTCAGGATGATAATGGCCAGTTGCAGGAAGAAGTGCACCGAGAAATCGCCGGGCGCATAGATATGCGTGACGCCGTCCGGCCCCAGCGGACCGTGCGCATTCAGCAGGTTCTGGAGTTCGTGAAGGGTCTTATCCCAGGTGTCCGCGGGAAATAAACTGCCGGTCATGGTTTTCCTCGTTGTCTTGTTTTCATTTTAACCGGGGTATATCGCTCCGGCTTCATCCAAGGCATGGCAGATTTTCAGACTGGCGCAAGAGACCAAACCGCTCGCAGAACAAGCGTTAAGCTATTTATTTTGTTGAAGAATTTTTATGTTGCCAATTCAACACAACGTAGTAATGTAGGTACATGCTTTTTGCATTTAATGTAGATATGTAGCCACAATATGAGCACGATTTCGAGCCGCGATTTCAACCAGGATGTCGGCCGCGCCAAGCGTGAAGCCCGTCACGAACCCGTCTTCATAACCGATCGCGGCCGCCCGACTCACGTGCTGATCAGCTTTGCGGCCTTCCGCGAAATCACCGGCCAGACCGAAAGCATCATCGATCTTCTGGCCATGCCGGAGGACGGCGGCGAGGCCGATTTCGATCCGTCGCGCGCCGGCGGCTGGGACCGTCGCGAAGGGCTTGACTGATGTACCTGCTCGACACGCCCGTCATCGCCGAACTGCGCAAGGCCAAGTCCGGCAAGGCCGATCCGCATGTCACCACCTGGGCGTCGGCGGTCGCCAGCCAGAACATGTTCATGTCCTGCCTCAGCCTGCTCGAACTTGAAGGCGGGGTCGCCCAGGCGGAACGCAAGGACCGTGTGGCCGGCGCGGCCCTGCGGACCTGGCTCGACGAACAGGTCATGAAGGCGTTCGACGGGCGTATCCTGCCGATCGACACGGCGGTGGTGAGAAAACGGGCCACGCTGCATGCGCACGAACCACGCGGGGAGCGCGACGCCCTGCTGGCGGCCACGGCCCTGGCCCACGGCCTGACCCTGGTGACGCGCAACCTGTCGGCCTTTCGCACCGGCCGCGTCAAGCTGTTCAACCCCTGGGGCTACACGCCCGACATCGAGGAAGATGGCACCGACTGGCAGCAGGCGACCCAGTCCGGTCCGTTGTGGCTGAAAAACCTGTTTCTGCGCTTCTAGATTCCGCTTGCGCCGAGCCGCCTACAGGTTAGTCTCGCCTGAAACCAGGGAGGCCTTGCATGCGCACGGTGCTTACGATTTCGGCCATGGCCTTGATGTTAACGGCCTGCGCCACCACGCCGGCAACACCCCCTGCCCCGCCGCCGGCGCCTCAGGACGTGCTGGACAAGGCGCCGGCTTCGGCCTGGAAGGATATTCCCGCCGAGGACATTGTGGTCATGACCCTAGCTGACGGCACGGTGTTCGATTATCAGCTGGCGCCCGACTTCGCGCCGGTCCATGTCGCCAATATCCGCCAACTGGTACGCAGCGGCTATTTCGATGGCGCCTCGATCATCCGCGTGCAGGACGGCTATGTCGTGCAGTGGGGCCGACCGGACGAGGACACGACAAAGCCCGTCGGTATCGTCGCTCATCCGCCGGCGGAATATGAAAGCACGAAAAAGGATCTGGATGGCAAGAGCATGACGTTCAAGCCCTTGCCCTGGCGCGACGCCTACGCGTCAAGGGTTGGCTTTATCCGAAGCTGGCCGGTCGCCAGTGACGGCAATGCCTATTGGCTGACCCACTGCTACGCCATGATCGGCGTGGCCCGCGACGTGCCCCCCGATACCGGCGACAGCACGCAGCTCTATACCATCATCGGCCAGCCGGCCCGCCGCCTCGACCGCAATCTGACGGTTGTGGGACGCATGCTGAAGGGCATGGACATCCTGGCTGACCGGCCGCGCGGCACCGAGGCGCTGGGCTTCTACAAGGACGACAGCCAGCGCATCAGGATCGTGTCGGCCAGGATGGCGGCCGACCTGCCCGAAAGCGACCGCCCCGCTTTCCAGATTCTCGACAGCGACGCGCCGACTTTCGATACATGGCTTAACGCCAAGGCAAACAACACGGCCGGCTTTCTGGTCCGGGCACCTGGCGCGCTCGATGTCTGCAGCGCCCTGCCGCCCGTTCGCCCTAAGACTTGACACAGCGCAAGTCCGATGATGGACCGAATTGCCTCACCTGACCGCACGATCAAAATTGCAACCGAAAGACGATATTTTGCCGCAGTGACTACACCCTGAAATAACAGGCCCACGCGACGGCGTTCTATATCTACAAAAAAAATTTTATCACATTAAAAAAGTCGCTGTTTAAAGCATTTCACTTTCCAATACCTTTACGTAATCGAGATTTTCCTATTTAGACATGAATTTATTCGAGTTGTTATTGCGAATGCCGCAATATTCAAAAAATACATCAATAAGTTGTTAAACGTTTTTATTCACCATGACTTGAAACAATACAAACCGCAAAACTGCGGCGGCCTAATACTACCATCAAGGGTATGCGACATGTTCGGAATGCCATCCGACAGCGACCACAAGGCGATCACGGAAGCCCTCAATGCTTCCCAGGCGATCATCGAATTCACGCCGCAAGGCGTTATCCTGACCGCGAACGAGAATTTCCTTCGGACCGTCGGTTACAGTCTGGAAGAGATCAGGGGACGCCACCACAGCCTGTTCTGCGATCCCGCCCAGGCCGAAAGCGAAGATTACAGGCGTTTCTGGCGCGACCTCGCCGACGGACGCTTTGCCTCGGCTGCCTACAAGCGTTTCGGCAAGGGTGGGCGCCCGATCTGGTTGCAGGCGACTTACAATCCGATCCGCGATCGCCACGGCAAGGTCGTCAAGGTGGTCAAGTTCGCGTCCGACATCACAGCCCAGCGCCTGCGCGACATCGAGACCGGCGGCAAGATCGACGCCATCGACCGCGCCCAGGCCGTGATCGAGTTCACCACCGACGGCCATGTCATCACGGCCAACGCCAATTTCCTGAAAACGCTTGGCTATACCCTGGACGAAATCCGCGGCCAGCATCACCGCATGTTCTGCGACCGCGACTTTACCGCCGGCGATACCTACCGCCGCTTCTGGGACAGCCTGGCGCGCGGCGAATACCAGACAGCGGAGTACAAGCGCCTGGCCAAGGGCGGCCGCGAGATCTACATCCAGGCCACCTACAATCCCATCTTCGACGACACCGGCAAGGTGATCAAGGTCGTCAAGTTCGCCACCGACATCACCGATGCCGTGCGCAAGCGGCTGCGCAGCGACGCCGCCAACCGCAACCTCGGCGACGTGGTGACCAGCATCGGCACGGCGCATGAAAAAGCGACCGTCGCGGGCTCGGCTTCGTCGGAAACCGGCGCCATCATTAATTCGGTCGCCGCCGCCGCCGAGGAACTGAGTCAGAGCGTGCGCGAAATCACGCAGAGCATGAGCCATGCGCGCATCAGCGTCGAAGGCGTATTCCGCCATACCGAAAATGCCACCGATTCGGCGACGGGCCTCACCCGGTCCGCCGCCGCGATGAGCAACGTCGTCACCCTGATCCAGGATATCGCCGGCCAGATCAACCTGCTGGCACTTAACGCCACCATCGAATCCGCCCGGGCGGGTGAAGCCGGGCGCGGCTTCGCCGTCGTGGCGTCGGAAGTCAAGAACCTGGCCAACCAGGCGGCGCGTTCGACCCAGACCATCGCCTCGGAAATCGCTTCGATGCAGGCCGTCACGGGCGAAGTGGTCGACGCCCTGGGGCTTATCTCCAGTTCCATGACGTCAGTGCTGGAAAACGTCACCTCGGTCGCCGGCGCCATGGAGCAGCAGACCGCCGTGACCCGCGAGATCGCCGGCAACATGCAGTCGGCGGTGACGGCGGTGCACGAGATCAACGACAGCCTGGGCGACATCAGCCATACCTTTGAGAACGTCGCCGAAGCCTCGCGCGCCCTGCGCGACGAGATGGAAAACCTGGCCGCGTAGGCGCCTCGCAACGCCTTAACCATAAAAGGAAAAAAGCCCTTTTCCGCACAGATTTTTTGCGATGCACTAACAGATTGTTGACTCTGCTTCGCTAGGGTAGTGACCAAGCCGGCCCCTCCACGATCCGGCATTCCAAAAACGCTTCACCCCGATCCCGTACCTGAAAAGCCAGGCGCGGGGCCGTGAAGCCTTTGCTGATGGTTATGCCCTTGAAGACGCTGTCCTTCGACCTGTTGAAGCTGTTCCGCGTACCTACCGGCAATAACGAGCTGGCCAAGGCCCAGTTCACCGCCTTTTCCAAGCAGATCCCCCTGCTCTACCTGATCCTCGGCAGCAATTCGCTGGCCGTGGCGTGGACGTTCCGCGGGCTGGCGCCGGCGTGGCTCGACATCTACATCCCGGCGGGCCTCTGTCTCCTGTGCGTGCTGCGCCTGGTGTGGTGGCTGAAGCGGCGCAGCGACACGGTCGACGGCGCACAGGCCCTGCGCAACCTGCAACTGACCAACAAGCTTGGCCCGCTGATCGCCCTGTGCTTTACGGCCTGGGGTCTGGCCATCTACCGGTACGGCGATCCTTACGCCCAGGGACAGGTCGCTTTCTATCTGGCATTGACTGTCATCGGCTGCATTTTCTGCCTGATGCACCTGCGTTCGGCGGCACTGGCGGTGACGCTGGTCGTCAACGTCCCCTTCATCATCTTCTTCTTCCAGCAGGGCCAACCATCGATGGCGGCCGTGGCCATCAACCTGGCCCTGGTATCGGTGGCGATGATCGTCATCCTGTTCGTCTACTACCGCGACTTCGCCAACCTGGTGGAATCGCGCAAGACCCTGATGGAAAAGCAGGTCGAAACCCAGGCTCTGTCGGACGAGAATTTCCGCATCGCCAATCTCGACGCCCTGACAGGCCTGCCCAACCGGCGCTGCTTCTTTGCCGAGCTTGACCGGCAATATGGCCGGGCCCTGGAGGAAGGTACGGGTTTTGCCGTCGGTATCATCGACCTGGACGGTTTCAAGCCGGTCAACGACACCTATGGCCACGTCACCGGCGACCGCGTGCTGATCGAGGCCGGAGAGCGGCTCTATGAAATCTGTGGCAAGGAGGTCCTGCTGACGCGCCTGGGCGGTGACGAGTTCGGTTTCATCGTTACCGACAATCCGAGCGAGGAGAATCTGCTGGAGCTGGGCGGATCGATCAGCGAAATCATCCGTCTGCCCTATGCCATCGGCACGTCGCACGCCCTGATCGGCTCTTCCATCGGCATCGCCCGCTTCCCGCAGTCGGCCGAGACGCCCGAAGACCTGTTCGAACGCGCCGACTACGCCCTTTATTATGCCAAGCGCAACCTGCGCGGCCAGACCGTGCTGTTCTCAAGCGAGCACGAGGAACAGATCCGCAGCCACGGCGTCATCGAGCAAACCCTGCAGAACGCTGACTTCGACGAGGAAATGTCACTGGTCTACCAGCCGATCATCGATGTCCACAGCGGCCGCGCCGTCGCCTTCGAGTCGCTGGCGCGCTGGAACAGCCCGGTCCTGGGGCCCGTCAGCCCGGCCAGCTTCATTCCCGTTGCCGAACGCGCCGGCCTGGTCCGCACCCTGACGCGGGTACTGCTGGCCAAGGCCCTGGCCGCCGCGGCGACCTGGCCTGAGGATGTGCGCATGACCTTCAACCTGTCGGCGCACGATATTTCGCTGGCTGAAAGCGTGATCCAGATCATCGCCCTGATCAACCGGTCGGGCGTCGATCCGCGACGCATCGACTTCGAGATCACCGAGACCAGCGTCCACTACGACTTCAGGCAGGCCCGCGCCGCGGTGATCACGCTGAAGGCGCTGGGGGTCGGCATTTCGCTCGATGATTTCGGGACCGGTTATTCGTCCTTAAGTCACGTCCATCGCCTGCCGCTCGACAAGCTGAAGGTCGACCGCAGCTTCGTCACCGATATCGGCAGCAATCCGGCCAGCCTGAAGATCGTCAAGTCGCTGCTGGCTCTGTGCGCCGACATGCACCTGACCTGCATCCTGGAAGGGGTGGAGAACGCCGCGCAGCTGGCTATATTGATCAGCCTCGGCTGCACCACGGCACAGGGCTATTATTTCGCCCGGCCGATGCCGGCCCGGGAGGTGCTCGAATGGCTGGCCGGCCAGGACGAGCGGATGCGGCTCAAAGCCTGACCGCGGCAGGATGATGCTCGGCGCCGTACGCGGCGCGCAGGTCGATCTTCAGCACCTTGCCGGTCGCCCCGTGCGGCAATTCGTCGACGACAATATAGTCTTCCGGAATCCACCACCTGGCGACATGGGGCTCGATGACGGCGCGCAGTTCCGGGCCAGTGATGGTCTTTCCGGGATGCAGGGCCAGGATGAAGCGCGGGCGCTCGCTCCACTTCGCATCGGCGCGGGCGATGACGGCGGCTTCGCGCACCGCCGGATGCTGCAGGGCCAGGTTCTCCAGCTCGATGGAACTGATCCATTCGCCTCCGGTTTTGATGACATCCTTCGAGCGGTCGACGATGTTCATGAAACCGTCGGGATCGATGGTCGAGATGTCGCCGGTCTTGAACCAGCCGTCCGCCGTGAAGCGGCTGGCGTCGCTGTCGTTGAAATAGCCCGAGGCGATCCAGGGGCCACGGACTTCCAGTTCGCCGCTCAGCTTGCCGTCCCAGGCCAGAGGTTTTCCGTCCGGACCGGTGATGCGCATCTGGATACCGAACGGCGCCCGGCCCTGCTTCAGCAGCAGTTTCATCTTGTCGGCGTCATTCAAGGCTTCATGCCTGGGGTCGAGCTGACTGACCGAGCCCAGAGGCGAGGTTTCGGTCATGCCCCAGGCGTGAACGGCCAGGGCCTTGTGCTCGGCGAAGCGTTCTATCAGGGCTTGCGAGCAGGCGGCGCCGCCGACCACGACACGTCGCAAAGGCGCCACCGACTGGCCTTCCTTGTCGCAGTAGTTGAGCAGGTTCATCCAGATGGTCGGCACGCCGGCCGAAATGGTCACGCCTTCGGCGCGGATGATTTCCAGCAGGCCCGCGCCATCCAACCGAGGCCCGGGCAGGACCAGCTGAGCCCCCACAAGGGCGGCGGCGTAGGGCACGCACCAGGCGTTGACGTGGAACATCGGCACCACCGGCATGACCGTCTCGTTGGGCGTGAAGCCGAACAGGCCCGGTTGGTTGATGCCCATGGCGTGCAGTACGGTCGAGCGGTGCGAGTACAGCACGCCCTTGGGGTTGCCTGTGGTGCCGGAGGTGTAGCAGAGCCCCGACGCCGTCCGTTCGTCGAACTGCGGCCAGGCGAAATCGTCGGGCTCGCCGGCAATCAGCTCTTCATAGCAGATCGCGCGCGGCAATGACGGCGGCATATGCTCGCGGCCGCACATCACTACCACGCCGCGCAAGGTCGGCAAGCGCGCGATATTGGCCGCGACGATCGGCGCGAAACAGGGATCGACGAACAGGTAGCGATCCTGGGCGTCATTGACGATGAATTCGATCTGGTCCTGGTGCAGGCGCGGATTGACAGTATGGCAGACGAAGCCCGCGCCGGGCACGGCATAGTACAGTTCGAAATGACGATGATTGTTCCATGCCAGGGTGGCGATGCGATCGCCGGGCTCAAGCCCCATCTTCGACAGGGCCGACGCCAGCTGCCGCACCCGCCGGGCAGCCTCCGCATAGGTATAACGGTGGAAACTGTTGTCTTCGTTGCGCGATGTGATGCGCTTGTCGGGATGATAGGTGGCGGCATAGTCGAGAATATTGGGGATGAGCAGCGGCGCATCCATCATCAGTCCCAGCATGGCGTTTCCTTGAGTTCTCAGAGTCATGGCCTCTGGCGCGGGCCTTTCGGCCACGCTAACAAAACTTGACGCGAACGGAAAGTATTATTTGCGAAACCAGGTTCGCCGGCATGCGGACATCAGGGCCGTAACCGATGCCGACAGCCTAGCCGAAGACGGTTTTCAGCAATTGCGAGGTCCGCTTAGCCGGATCGCGGCGGATGGCCGTTTCCTCGACGCCGATGTAGTGGAACAGGCCATCCAGCGCATAGGCCACGGCATATTCGCCCAGATAGGTCTTGGCGTCGCTCTTGAACAGGCTTTGCAGATGGTTGCGCTGGACCGTGCGGTTGAGATAGTCGACCGCGCCCGACGCCTGCAGCGCGTTTTCCATCGGCGGCGTGAAAGCCGTGGTCAGCGCCGGCGTCGTCGTCTTTTGTAGGTACTGCGTCCCCGCCGTCGGCCCGCCCTTGACGATACCGACCGCGTCCTTGATCGTCATCGCCTTGATCGCCGACACGAACAGGTTGCCGGCCAGCGGGGCGGCGCTTTCGGCGGCCCGGTTCATGCGCAGGTGCAGGTCATCGAGCAGGCCGCTCTGGCCCAGGGGCTTCAGGACCTTTTGCAGGGTGTCGAGCTTTTTCGGTAGGGGAATGCGGATGGCCGGATCACCCCAGTAACCATCGGGTTTCGCGACGCGCGTCACCGCCGCCGAAGTGCCGTTGTCCAGCATTTCACGCAGGCCGCCCTGCGCGTCCCTGTCGTTCAGGCCGGTCAGAAGGCTTTTCAACTTGACCTTGGCCGAAGCTTCGTTGGCGGCCAGGGCCGCCCAGACCGTCAGTCCCACCAGCAGATTGCGCCTGTCCATCACGTACCGTCCCTGCCCGTTCGCCCTGCCGCCGAATAGCGCATATCCGCCAGGCCCTAGCAAGTCCGCCACACAATTTTAATCTTCTCGTAACCGCGTTGTTTTTTGGGATAACGCTCTGTAGGCTTTTGGCCCAAATTCAGGGAGTCGATGGACGCAGCCGCGTCCACAGGGACGGGTAGTGGCGAGAGGCTGGATCTACGCTTTGGGCTGGCTGGCATTCGGGCTGTGCATGGCCTTTGCCCTGCCGCATCGCGCGGCCGGGCTCGAGGCGTCGCTGCGCGACCAGATCGAGGACGATCTCGAAGCCAACGGCCTGACCGATTTCCGGGTCGATATGGACGGCCAGCGCGCCATTCTCAGTTACCGCGACGATGCCGCGCCGTCGGACGATCCGCGCCAGCGCATGCTGAAAGCCGCCCGGATCGCTGGCGATATTCCCGGCGACCTGCCCGGCCTGCGTCCGGCCGGCGGCCCGATCTTCGGACCGGTCACGGTGGTCGATCGTGACGACGATTCCCTGGCGGCGGTCGAGGCACGGCGCAATACCGCGCTGGCCCAGGCGTCGGCATCGGCGTCATCGATAGCGGCTTCATCCGCTTCGACGGCCGCGTCGGCCTCGCTGGTCGCGGCGCGCGCCTGCACCGATGACGTCACGGCGGCCGTGGCCAGCCGCAAGCTCAGCTTCGTCACCGGCAGCGCGGAACTGGACGGCGACAGCGCCGCCGTGCTCCAGGATATCTACAATACCATTCGCCGCTGTCCGGACGACCTGGTCCTGTCGGTCGAAGGCCATACCGACAATGTCGGCGGTCTGGACCATAATATGCAGCTGTCGGCCAGCCGAGCCGATGCCGCCGCCGCCGCCCTGATCCGGCTGGGCCTGCCAGCGGCGTCAGTGCAGTCGCACGGCTACGGCCCCAACGATCCGATCGCCGACAACAGCACCAATAGCGGCCGGGCGAAGAATCGCCGCGTCGATTTCGTGCTGCGGCCGGCGGAACAGGGAGGGTGATGTGCTCTACCTGATCTACGACCTGCGCTGGCTGATCCTGATCGCCCTGCTGCTCGGTATCGCCTTCGGTTTCGCGGCACGGAGGTGGGGCCGGTGACCGCTGTTCTGCTGCAATCCATGCTGATCCTCAGCTTCGTCTTCGGCGGTGGCCTGTGGCTGGGGGGTACCCTGTCGAAATGGACCGAGCGGCCCATGCCTTCACCGGTTCCGACCTACGACCTGACCGAGGAAGACCCGCAGCCACAGGTGTGGCACGGATTTGACGTTGCGCCTGAGCCGGTGCCCATGCCCGTTGCAGTCGCCGCATTCCCGGCTCAACCTTCGCCGCCTGAATTGCCACCACCGCCTGCGCCGGTGGTCGAAGCCGCCATTCCCGCGCCGCAGCCGCAGTTCCGCGTCGTGGCCGAAGCCCCGCCGAAGATGTGGGAAATGCTCTATCCGTCCAACCAGTTCGGCCGGATTTCGGAAACCCGGCCGCCGTCGGTCTGATGCGTCCTACTGACCACCCGAGCCCGAATTGGCCGGGACCGAGACATTGGCCGGGCTGCCGATGATCAGGGTCACGCCGGAACTGCCTTCGTGCGCCACCGAGAAGGTCAGGTTGTCCTTGATCAGCATGTCTTCGCACTGTTCCTTGGCCGGGCTTTGCGTCCGCCCAAGCGCCGCACAGCCGTCGCGAGCGGCCTGAACCCAGCCTTCGACCCGCCGGCTGGCGGCCTGGGCGCGCTGGACGGCAGCTTCGTTCTCGGCCTGGGCCTGGGCGACCAGCGCCATGCGGTTACCCTGGGCCTGGGCCAGTTCGGCCTGGCCGCGCATGCGGCCGGAATAGACGCTGTATTGCGGGCAGCCGTACAAGGCTCCGGCGGCAACGATAAGCAGCAAGACAATGGCGGCGATCACGCCCACCGGTGAAAGCGATCTGTCCATGAAATCCCCCTTTTGAGATGGCGCGATCTTCTGGCGACTCGCGCTTCAGACGCTCACCATAATGATCCAGGGGAGCCGGCTTCAACGCTTCAGTTGCGACAGGTCGCGCACCGCGCCGGTATCGGCCGAGGTGACCAGGGCGGCGTAGGCCTGCAGGGCCGCCGACACCTTGCGGTCGCGCTTTTTGGGGGTGTAGGCGGCCGCGCCTCGCGCCTCTTCCGCTACCTTACGCGCCGCCAGGACTTCCGGCGGAACGGCGAGATGAATGCCGCGGTTGGGGATATCGATCTCTATGGCGTCGCCATCCTCGACCAGGGCGATCAGGCCGCCCGCCGCCGCTTCCGGCGAGGCATGGCCGATGCTGAGGCCCGAGGTGCCGCCCGAGAAGCGCCCGTCGGTCAAAAGCGCGCACGCCTTACCCAGTCCCTTCGACTTCAGATAGGTCGTCGGATAGAGCATTTCCTGCATGCCCGGTCCGCCCTTGGGGCCTTCGTAGCGGATGACGACGACATCGCCCTCTTTGATCTTGTTGGTCAGGATGGCCGAGGCCGCCTCGTCCTGCGATTCGAAGACACGCGCCGTACCCTTGAATACCCAGATCGACTCGTCGACCCCGGCGGTTTTCACGATGCAGCCCTTTTCGGCGATGTTGCCGTACAGCACGGCCAGGCCGCCATCCCTGGTGAAGGCGTTGTCGACGCTGCGGATAACGCCCTTCCGGCGATCGGTGTCCAGTTCGTCCCAACGTCGCGATTGCGAGAAGGCCTGGGTCGTGCGGACGCCGCCCGGCGCCGCCCTGAAGAATTCGGCGACGGTGGAATCGTTGGATGACTTGATGTCCCAGTGCGCCAGCGCCGCCCCCATCGATGCGCTGTGCACAGTCGGCAGTTCGGCGTGGATCAGGCCACCGCGGTTCAGTTCGCCCAATATGCCCATGATGCCGCCGGCGCGGTGGACATCCTCGATGTGAACATTCGAAGACGCCGGCGCTACCTTGCAGATGCACGGCGTGGCGCGCGAGATGCGGTCGATGTCGGCCATGGTGAAATCGACGCCGCCTTCTTGGGCCGCCGCCAGGATGTGCAGCACGGTATTGGTCGAACCACCCATGGCGACATCCAGCGCCATGGCGTTTTCGAACGCCGGCTTGGTGGCGATGGAACGCGGCAGGACGCTGTCGTCGTTCTGGTTGTAATAGCGGTCGCACAGGTCGACGATGGTGCGGCCGGCTTCCTGGAACAGGCGCTCGCGGTCGCTGTGCGTGGCCAGGGTCGTGCCGTTGCCGGGTAGGCTGAGCCCCAGCGCTTCGGTCAGGCAATTCATCGAATTGGCGGTGAACATGCCGGAACACGAACCGCAGGTCGGGCACGCCGCCGCCTCGACCGCCTCGACCTGGGCATCCGAAATGCGGTCGTCACCAGCCTGGATCATGGCGTCGATCAGGTCGAGCGCATGCTCCTTATTGTCCCAGACAACCTTGCCGGCCTCCATCGGGCCGCCAGAAACGAAGATCGCCGGAATATTCAGGCGCATGGCGGCGTTCAACATGCCAGGCGTGATCTTGTCGCAGTTGGAGATACACACCATGGCGTCGGCGCAGTGCGCATTGACCATGTATTCGACCGAATCGGCGATCAAATCACGGCTCGGCAGAGAATAGAGCATGCCCCCATGGCCCATGGCGATGCCGTCATCGACGGCGATGGTGTTGAATTCCTTGGCCACACCGCCGGCGCGTTCGATCTCGCGCGCCACCAGCTGGCCCAGGTCCTTGAGGTGGACATGGCCCGGCACGAACTGGGTGAAGCTGTTGACCACGGCAATGATCGGCTTCTGAAAGTCGCCGTCCTTCATCCCTGTCGCGCGCCACAGCGCCCGCGCGCCCGCCATGTTGCGTCCAAAGGTCGTGGTACGGGAGCGATAGGCGGGCATGGGAACACTCAAACGACAAGGGTTATGTGAAAGTGCCTCCTATATAGTCCCCCCGCCATGGCTGGCAAATCGCTGCGACGCAAAACAAAACTGTTGCTTGAAAACCGCCATCGCTGTGGCAAAACGGACCAAAAACGCGATGAACTGAATTATTTTACCAAAATTTCGACCAATTATGACAAGTTTCACCTGAAAATTAGGCTCAAAGCCTTGAGTCTCGGCAAATTTTTTCGATTTTTCCTTTGCAATTGCCGCATAATTCCGCTTATATGACAAGACCACGCCCAATCCGGGCGAACCGGGAGCGACAATTTATGGCCAAGGCCATCGCCATCACGCAGGACCGTCCGCAGAAGCTGTTCGCTTCCGCGATGGGTTTTGTCGTCTCGGCGCTTATTCTCGACCTGGTATCGCTGCTTATTGGGGGCGTACTTCGCCCCTTGCATCCGGAGTGGTAGCGGAAGGTTGAACCCCGCAATCGAGGACCAAAATCCTCCCGCTCCAGTCAAAGAGCGGGATTTTTCATACACGCCTGAACGTTGACCACAGCCACCGAGATTTGATCATGACAGCAATGAGCCAGATCAGCCGCACAGCTTCCACACCGACCGGCTTTGCCATTCTGCATGGCAGCCTGGCGCCGGAAGGCTGCGTGGTACGGCTTGACGGCTTCGACAACGGGGCTTTCGATGGTCCGGCGCGGGTGTTCGGATCTTCGGCCGAGGCGCTGGAGGGTATTCGCACCGGCCGCGTCCGTTCGTGCGACATCGTCATTATCCGCCACGACGACAGTGCCGGCATGGTCGAGGCCCTGGGTCTGGACGTTATCATGGCCGCCCTGGCCGAAGCTGGGGCGGAACGCGTCACCGTCATCACCGATGGCCGCACCGGCCAGGCCGAAGGCGCCTTCATCGGCAATGTCGCGCCGTCGGCCGCCGCGCGCGGTCCGATCGCCTATATCAATGACGACGACATCATCCATATCGACATCGCCAGCCGGCGCATCGACGTCCTGGCCGACATCGACGTGCGCCGCACGAAAAAGTCGCAAAAGCCCGGCACCCGGACCTTCGGGGCCGGCGCGCTGGAAAAATACGCCCGTCTGGTGACCTCGGTCACGCGCGACGGTGAATTTTAATCCCGTTCCCAGGAGACCACTGTGAAAATCTATACCAACGACGACGTCCCCGCCGACAGCCTCAAGGGCGAACGCATCGCCATCATCGGCTATGGCAGCCAAGGCCGCGCCCATGCCCAGAACCTGCGCGATTCCGGCGCCGACGTTATTGTCGGCGTCCGCAAGGGCGGTTCGGGCTATGAAAAGGCCAATCATGACGGCCTGGCCACCGCCGAACTGAAGGACGCCATCGCCGATGCGACCATCATCGCCATCCTGACGCCGGACATGACGCATGCCGACATCTACAAGGATGTCATCGAGCCGTTCGCGCCCAAGGGCTGCGCGCTGCTGTTCGCCCACGGTTTCAGCGTCCTCTATGGCCGCGTCGTGCCGCGCGCCGACATGGACGTGATCCTGGTCGCACCGAAAGGCCCGGGCGACCTGGTCCGCCGCGAATACATGCGCGGCCGCGGCGTGCCGTCGCTGTTCGCGGTCGACAAGGACGTGTCGGGCAAGGCCGCCAGGAAAGCGCTCGGCTATGCCCGCGGTATCGGCGGTACGGTCGGCGGCGTCATCGAGACCTCGTTCAAGGAAGAAACCGAAACCGACCTGTTCGGCGAACAGGCCGTCCTGTGCGGCGGAACCACCGAACTGGTCATGATGGGCTTCGAGACCCTGGTCGAGGCCGGCTATCGTCCGGAAATCGCCTATTTCGAATGCCTGCACGAACTGAAGCTGATCGTCGACCTGCTGTACGAAGGCGGCTTCGCCAAGATGCACAGCTTCGTGTCGGAAACCTGCAAATACGGCGACCTGGTCTCCGGCCCGCGCATCATCAATGAAGAAACCCGCGAACGCATGCGCGCCGTGCTCAAGGACATCCAGTCGGCGACCTTCGCCCGCGAATGGATCCTGGAAAACCAGGCCGGCCGGCCGCGCTACAACGCCTTGATGAAGGCCGATCTCGACCACCAGATCGAAAAGGTCGGCGCTGATCTGCGCAGCCGCATGAGCTGGCTGCAGAACAAGCAGAACGTCGAAGCCTGACAATCTCACCCTGAAAGCCCCCTCCCCCGTTCGCGCGGGAGGGGAATCTGTACACTTCCAAATCTCCAGAAATTAGAAACGATGAGCAACCAACCCACCGGAGCACAGCTGGTTATCTCGACGCTGAAGGCGTTGGGGGTTGAAACCGTGTTCGGCTATCCGGGCGGGGCGATCATGCCCATCTATGATGCCCTGGCGGGGTCGGGCCTGCAACATATCCTGGTCCGCCATGAACAGGGCGCGGCCTTCGCGGCCGATGCCTATGCGCGCTCGACCGGCAAGGTCGGGGTCTGCATGGCAACTTCAGGCCCCGGCGCCACCAACCTGATCACCGGCATCGCCAACGCCTATATGGACAGCGTGCCGATGGTCTGCATCACCGGCCAGGTCGGCACGCACCTGATGGGCACGGACGGCTTCCAGGAAGTCGATATTCTCGGCATCACCCTGCCCATCGTCAAGCATTCCTGGCTGGTCCGCGATCCCGCCGACATTCCGGCCATCATCGCCGAAGCGTTCGCCATTGCGTCCGAAGGCCGGCCGGGTCCGGTCCTAGTCGATATCCCCAAGGATATCGCCGCCGCCCACACCGACCGGTCGCGCGCCGCCGTTTTCCCGGCATGGACGCCGCCCCAACCCGATCCGGCGGCCATCCGGGCCGCCGAACAGCTGATGGAGGCGTCGAAGCGCCCGCTGCTCTATATCGGTGGCGGGGTCGAAATGGCCTTCGCCGTGCCGATGCTGCGCGACCTGATGGACCGCACCACGATCCCCGTCGTCTCGACGCTGAAGGGCCTGGGCGCCATCCCGACCACCGATCCGCTGTTCCTGGGCATGCTGGGCATGCACGGCACCCGCGCCGCCAATATCGCCGTTCAGGACGCCGACCTGCTGATCGTCCTAGGCGCGCGCTTCGACGACCGCGCCACCGGCAAACTGTCGGCCTTCGCACCCCACGCCAAGATCATCCATGTCGATATCGACGCCGCCGAGATCAACAAGCTACGCGCCGCCAATGTCGGCATAACCGGCGACCTGAAGACGGTCCTGGCCGGCCTGAAGCCGAACATGGGCGACATCTCGGCCTGGGTCGACACCTGCCTGGCCAACAAGAAAGCCCATGCTTTCCGCTACGATGCACCGGGCAAAGGCGTCTACGCCCCGGCCCTGCTCAAGACCCTGTCGGAAAAGGCCGGTGACAAGTTTATCGTCGCCTGCGATGTCGGCCAGCACCAGATGTGGGTCGCCCAGCATTGCCAGTTCCTGGAAAACCGCGCCCACCTGACCTCCGGCGGATCGGGTGCCATGGGTTACGGCCTGCCGGCCGGTGTCGGCGCTAAGCTGGCCAGGCCCGACATGCACGTTGTCACGGTTTCCGGCGACGGATCGTTCATGATGAACATCCAGGAGATGGCGACGCTCAATCGCTACAACATCCCGCTGAAGATCGTCCTGCTCGACAATTCGTCGCTCGGCCTCGTCCGCCAGTGGCAGGAACTGTTCTACCAGGAAAACTATTCGGAAATCGACCTGTCGGACAATCCCGACTTCGTCGTGGTGGCCCAGGCGTTCAACCTCGACGCCTTCCGTATCACCCACCGCCACGAAGTCGACGCGGCCCTAGATCGCCTGCTGGCGGCCGAGCGGCCGACACTTTTGCATGTTTTGATCGATCCGCGCGAAAACGTCTGGCCGCTGGTGCCGCCAGGCGCGTCGAACGCGGAAATGATGGAGGAGCGCTGGGATGAGCCACTCGATTCATATTGAGCTCGACCGCCTCGAAGGCAGCCTTCTGCGAATTCTCGGCCTCGTCGAGCGCAGGGGTTTCCACATCGATACCGCGGAACTCTACGATCTCGGCGAGGACAAACGGGGGCTGACGCTCGGCGTTCGCGCGCGTGACCCTTCCCGCAGCCCGGAAACCCTGGGCCTTCAGATCGATCGCCTGTACGGCATCAAGCGGCTCAGCGCCGACCCCAGAGCGGGCGCGCGGCCTCAGGCCAAGGCAAAACAAGAGCTACGTGCATGACTTACGTCAGTCCGCTTCAAACCGATCCCAACCGGATCCTGGTCTTCGACACCTCCCTTCGCGATGGCGAGCAGGCCCCCGGCTTCTCGCTCGGCGTCAGGGACAAGCTGATGATGGCCCACGCCCTGAAGAACCTGGGCGTCGACATCATCGAGGCCGGTTTCGCCGCCTCCTCGCCCGGCGACGAAGACGCCATCCGCGCCATCGCTTCCGAGGTTGAAGGCCCCATCCTGTGTTCGCTGTCGCGCGGTCTGGAGTCGGACCTCGACGCCGCCGCCCGGGCGTTGGCGCCGGCGAAACGCAAGCGCGTCCACATCTTCCTGGCCACCTCGCCGATCCATCGCGCCGCCAAGCTGAAGAAGTCGCGCTCCGAAGTCCTGGAAATCGGCGTGCGCAGCGTCGCCTATGCCGCCAAGCTGTTCGACGAGGTCGAGTTCTCACCCGAGGACGCCATCCGTACCGAACCCGACTTCCTGGCCGAAATCTGCCAGGCCGTGGCCGATGCCGGCGCCTCGACGCTGAACATCCCCGATACCGTCGGCTATTCCACGCCGACCGAAATCAAGCGTATCTTCACCGATCTCCGCGTCGCGCTGAAGGACTATCCCGACATCGTCTTCTCGGCCCATTGCCACAACGACCTGGGTCTGGCCTCGGCCAATACCCTTGCGGCGCTGGAAGCCGGCGCGCGCCAGATCGAATGCACCATCAACGGCATCGGCGAGCGTGCCGGCAACTGTTCGCTGGAAGAAGTCGTCATGGCGCTGCGCGTCCGGCCGGACCTGTTCAACGTCACCACCGGGATCGATACCACGCAACTGGCCTCGATCAGCCGCAAGCTGGCGCGCGCCACCGGCAGCGTCATCATGCGCAACAAGGCCATCGTCGGCAAGAACGCCTTCGCCCACGAATCGGGCATCCACCAGCACGGCATGCTGAACGATGCGCGCACCTACGAAATCATGCGGCCCGAGGATGTCGGCGTCGAAAAGTCGAACATGGTGCTGGGCAAGCATTCCGGCCGCCATGCCATCGCCAAGCAGGCCGCCGCCTTCGGCTATGCTCTCGACGATCTGGCGCTGGGCGAGGTCTTCGCCGCCTTCAAGCGCCGTGCCGACGAAATCGGTGAAATCGACGAAGCCGAACTGCGCGCCCTGCTCGGCCGCAACAACAGCCATGGCGACACCGCGCGCATTCAGGCCGTTAGAACAAGCGTTCTTAAGAGTGGCTGCGAGATCGCGATCGAGCTGGCGCACGATAATGGCGACCTGGAAAAGGTTATAGGCTCAGGCGCTACAGCGTTTGACGCTGGTTTGAACGCGCTGGCCAAGGCCTATAATATCGCCGCGGACATCGCCGATTGCGAAATCACACAGACGGGCTTTACCTTCGATACCGGCGCGTTCGCCGAGATCAGCCTGTCGATCAAGGGAGAGGTTTATCGGGGCCGTGGTCGCGGCCCCGACCCGGTATGGGCCGGATTGCGCGCGCTATGCGACGCCTTCGAAAAATCCGTCTTTCTGGCGCCCGTCAAACGGCGTAAGACGGTTCCAGCCGAAACCATCTCTTCCAAAGACACATATCATGAAAAAGCTCGCTGAAAAAATCTGGTTCAACGGCCGTGTCCTGGCCTGGGAAGACGCCCAGGTCCATGTCATGACCCACGCCCTCCATTACGGCACCTCGGTGTTCGAAGGCATCCGCGCCTACGATACGCCGCATGGCCCTATGGGTTTCCGCCTGACCGACCACCTGCGCCGCCTCGAGGATTCGGCACGTATCTACGGTATCAAGGTGCCCTACACCCTTGATGACATGATCCAGGCCTGCAAGGACATCCTGAACGCCAATGGCCTGAAATCGGCCTATTGGCGCCCGGTCGCCTTCCTCGGTGAAAACGGCATGGGCGTCACGCCCAAGGGCGACAATATCAAGGTCGACCTGGCCATTGCCGCTTTCGCCTGGGGCGCTTACCTGGGCGAAGAAGGCTTGAACAAGGGTGTCGACGTCTGCGTGTCATCGTGGCAGCGCGCCGCGCCGAATACCATTCCCAACGCCGCCAAGATGGGCGGCAACTACCTGTCGTCCTACCTGATCGGCAAGGAAGCGCGCGGCCGCGGCTATGTCGAGGGCATCGGCCTCGGCACGGACGGACGCCTGTCCGAAGGCGCGGGCGAAAACCTGTTCCTGATCATGAACGGCAAGATCCATACCCCGCCGGTGGCGTCGTCGATCCTGGGCGGCATCACGCGCGATTCGATCATCAGGCTGGCCCGCGCCGACGGCATCGAGGTGATCGAACAGGCCCTGCCGCGCGAAATGCTCTATCTGGCCGACGAAGTGTTCATGTGCGGCACCGCCGCCGAGATCACGCCGATCCGGTCGGTCGACGACATTCCGACCCGGGCCAATGGCCCCGGCAAGGTCACCAAACGCCTGCAGACCCTGTTCCACGGCTTGTTCAACGGTACGACCGAGGATCGCTTCGGCTGGCTGGAGCCGGTCGGCGAAACCGTGCCGGCGGAATAAGCTCAACGACCAACCCTTTATCCTCCCTTGCCCACGCAAGGGAGGATAGTTTTGAGACGAGATCGATGCCCAAATCCTTGTTTGAAAAAGTGTGGGATGCCCACGTCGTAGAGCCGGAAGGCGCCGACAAACCGGCCGTGCTCTATATCGACTTGCACCTCGTCCATGAGGTGACGTCGCCGCAGGCCTTTTCCGAGCTTGACGCGCGCGGCCTGAAGGTCCGCCGGCCGGACCGTACCTTCGCCACGCTCGATCACTCGATCCCGACCCTGCGCCCGGATGCCAACGGCAACCGGCCTTATGTCACCAAACAGGCGGAAATTCAGGTTCATACCCTTGAGCAGAACGCCGCCAGGAACGGTGTACGCCTGTTCGGCTACGACGCTGAAAACCGCGGCGTCGTCCATGTCATCGGGCCGGAAATGGGTCTTACACAGCCTGGCTTCACCGTCGTGTGCGGCGATTCGCATACCTCGACCCATGGCGCCTTCGGCTGCATAGCCTTCGGCATCGGCACGTCGGAAGTCGGCCACGTCCTGGCCACCCAGTGCCTGGCCCAGCGCAAACCCAAGACCATGCGGATCAATATCAATGGCAAGCTGCAGCCCGGCGTGACCGGCAAGGACGTCGCCCTGACCGTCATTGCCACGCTCGGCTTCTCCGGCGGCACCGGCTACGCGCTGGAATATGCCGGGCCGGTCATCGAAGCGCTCGACATGGAAGGCCGCATGACTGTGTGCAACCTGTCGATCGAAGCCGGCGCGCGCTGCGGCATGATCGCGCCCGACCAGAAGACGGTCGAGTGGCTGCGCGGTCGTGAATACGTGCCGCAAGGCGCGGCTTTTGACGAAGCCGCCAAGGCCTGGCTGGCCCTGGCTTCCGACGAAGGCGCTGCCTTCGATAAGGAAATCGCCATCGACGGCTCCACCATCGAGCCCATGGCGACCTGGGGCACTTCTCCCGACCAGGGCACGGCCATCTCACGCGGCGTACCCGAGGCGCGGGGCGAGGACGACGAACGCGCCCTGAAATACATGCATTTCACCGGCGGCGAAAAGCGCGAGGCTGAAAAGGTCGATGTCGTCTTCATCGGCTCGTGCACCAACGGTCGGATGGCCGACCTGCGCGCGGCAGCCGAAATCTTCAAGGGCCGCAAGGTCGCCGAAGGCGTGCGCGCCCTCGTCGTGCCCGGCTCGGAATGGGTGCGCATCGAGGCCGAAAAGGAAGGCCTCGACAAGGTATTCCTCGACGCCGGCGCCGAATGGCGCCTGCCGGGTTGTTCTATGTGTATCGCCATGAACGGCGATTTCGTTGCACCCGGCCAACTGGCCGTCTCGACCTCCAACCGCAATTTCGAAGGCCGCCAGGGCCCCGGTTCGCGCACCGTGCTGGCCTCGCCGGCCACGGCGGCGGCCTCGGCCATCGCCGGCCACGTCGCCGATCCCCGTCAATTCATGGCCATGGAAGACGCCTGATGTCCAACCAGGAACCCATCAACACCTTCTCGTCACGCATCGTCGTCCTGACCGAAGCCAATATCGATACCGACCAGATCATTCCGGCGCGCTTCCTGACCACCACCACCAAGGCGGGGCTGGGCAAGGTCGCCTTCAACGACTGGCGCTACAATGCCGACGGTTCGGACAAGGATTTCATCCTCAATCGGATCGATCCGCAGGAACACCGCGTCCTGGTCGGCGGCAATAATTTCGGTTGCGGCTCCTCGCGCGAACATGCGCCATGGGCCCTGATGGATTACGGTTTCCAGGCCGTGATTTCGACCGAGATCGCCGATATCTTCAAGTCGAACTGCCTGAAGAACGGCCTGCTGCCGATCGTCGTCGACAAGGCGACCCACGACAAGCTGCTGAAGAATCCGCAGCAGCGTGTCACCATCGACCTGGAAAAGAACGAGCTGCGTCTCGAAGACGGCACCGTATTTACCTTCGCCATCGAGGCCTTCGCCCGCCAGTGCCTGCTGGAAGGCGTCGATGCCATGGGCTGGCTGCTGAAGCGGCTGCCCGAGATCGAACAGTTTGAAACCTCGCACGGAAAGGCCGCGTAATGGGCACCTTCAATATCGTTGTCCTGCCCGGTGACGGCATCGGTCCGGAAGTCGCCGCTGCCGGCGTGTCGGCGCTGAAGACCATCGGTGACGTTTTCGGCCACAACTTCAATTTCGAGGAAAAGCGGATCGGCGGCATCGCCATCGATACCGACAGCAATCCCTACCCCGAGGATACCGACAAGGCCTGCCTCGCGGCCGACGCCGTGCTGCTGGGCGCCGTCGGCGGTCCGAAGTGGGACCTGGGCAAGATGCGTCCGGAACAGGGCCTGCTGGCCGTGCGCAAGTCGATGGGCCTGTTCGCCAACCTGCGTCCCATGGACGTCAAGGCGTCGCAGGTCCACCGTTCACCGCTCAAGGCCGAGATCGTCGAGGGCGCCGACATGCTGATCGTGCGCGAACTGACTGGCGGGCTCTATTTCGGCAAGCGCGTGCGTACCGAGACCATGGCCTCGGATGAATGCGTCTATACGGTCGAGGAAGTCGAACGTGTTGCCCGCGTCGCCTTCGACGCGGCGAGAAAGCGCCGCAATAAGGTGACCAGCGTCGACAAGGCCAATGTCATCGAAACCAGCCGCCTGTGGCGCGAGACGGTCATCCGCCTGCACAAGGAAGACTATTCCGACGTCGAGCTGGAACACAATCTGGTAGACTCCATGGCTATGCACCTGGTGACGCGGCCGAAGTCGTTCGACGTCGTCCTGACTGAAAACATGTTCGGTGACATCCTGTCCGACCTCGCCTCGGTCCTGCCGGGCTCGATCGGCCTGTTGGGGTCTGCCTCGTTGGGCGCCACCGGCAAGGGCCTTTACGAGCCGATCCACGGTTCGGCGCCGGATATCGCCGGTCAGGATCTGGCCAACCCTATCGGCACACTGAAGTCGGTAGCCATGATGCTGCGCTTCTCGCTCAACCTGATGACGGAAGCCGATGCACTCGACGCCGCCCTCGACGCCGTGGTCGAAAAGGGCGTGCTGACGCGCGACCTCGGCGGCACGGCTTCGGGCTCTCAGGTCGCCAGGACCATTACCGATCAGATTCGCGCGGCAGCAACGATTGCGGCGTAAACAGGAACCACTTCGCAAAGGTGGCCTTGCCCCGGCGGACTTCGGTCCCCGGGGCCTTCTTTTATAAGCGTTCCAGATCGATTTCGCCGTCGATATCGACGGTCTTGAGCCGCGCTGTCTCACCCAATACCAGGCTGAGGCGCGATTTCGGCACACCCAGCTTTTCGGCCAGCAAGGCCCGCAAGGCGGCATTGGCCCTGCCTTCAATCGGTGCGGCGCGAACGCGAACCTTGAGCACCCGGCGTCCCTTGTCGTCCTCGTCCCAACCGTCGATGCGATCCATTGCCGCTTTCGGAGTCAGACGGACATGCAGGCGCGTCACGACATGCCAAGCAGTTGAGTCAGGCTGTTTTCGGCAGCCTGCAGAAGGTAATACTGCATACCCTTGATGACCAGAATCGCCACCAGAAAGCTCAGGTCGATGCCGCCCATGGACGGAATCAGCCTCCGGAAAGGCTCCAGGATCGGCGCGGTCATCATGTCCAGGATCGCCGAAATGCGATAGACGGTCGGATTGCGCGTGTTGATGATGTCGAAGGCCAGCAGCCAACTCATGATCATGTAGATGAACAGCACAAGGCTGAAGAAACTCAGGATGCCGTTCAGGACAAAAAAGACGAAGCCGATCATGCGCACTGCCTTGTGAACCGTTGTGCCGAATATAGAAGATTCCCCTGCGCATACAAGCAAGGCTGTGCTTGACATGACGCGAGCCTGGTTTAAAAGGTGCGCTCCCGGAAACGGAATGGGGCTATAGCTCAGTTGGTAGAGCGCCTCGTTCGCAATGAGGAGGCCAGCGGTTCGAATCCGCTTAGCTCCACCATTCCGCCGGTTTTCCCGATAAAATGACCTGTTTTGCCGTGGCTTTGTGCGGCCCAGACAGAACCAATTTAATACCTGAGCATACCAATCTGGACTTGCAGCCTTTCCTGAGGCAGGATACCCTCCGTTTTCGGACCGGGCGTACCAAGACCCGGCGGGATCAGGGGATTTGACATGAGCGATGTCGCGCCTTCCAGCAACCGTTTGATTTCCCTTGATGTGCTGCGCGGGCTGGCGGTGATCGGCATGTGCCTGGCCAATGCCACCGACGGCGTCGAAGGCGGCCTGCATGCCGAGGTCTTTCCCACCCTGCTGCATGAAAGATGGCAGGGCCTTCACTTTGCCGATACGGTTTTTCCGGCTTTCCTGATGATGATGGGCGTGTCGGTCGCCATCGCGTTTGGCAAGGCCAAGGACCGCGGCGTCCAGATGGCCGATTATCGCAAGGTGCTGTGGCGGGCCTTTCGCCTCGTCCTGCTCGGCTTCATCCTGGTCAATGTCGACTGGTTCGCCGACTTCGCCAGCACCACCAGCCGCTATTTCGGCGTCCTGCAACGTACCGGCCTGGTCTATGGCGCCTGTGGCGTGATCTACCTGTCCTGCGGCCCAAGGGTGCGTTTCGGCATCATCGCCGCCCTGCTGCTGCTTTACTGGCCGCTGACCCTGTTGCCGCAACTTGACGCGGGAGCGACCGACATCTGGGTGCGCGGCCATAACTTCATCGGCTCGTTCGATCGTGTCATGTTCGGCGCCGGCCATCACAACTATGTCGACGGCCCCGACGGTTACGATCCGGAAGGGCTGCTCGGCACAATTCCCGCCATAGCCCACGGCCTGATCGGGGTCGCCGTCGGCGAGTACCTGATGAAACATCGGGGCAAGGCGGCCAGCATCCGCCTGGCCATTGCCGGCGCGGCCATGCTGGCGGTCGGCTGCGCCTGGGGTTTCGTCTTCCCGGTCATCAAGGACATCTGGTCCAGCACCTTCGTGCTGGTGACCTGCGGCCTGACGACCCTGGTCCTGTCGGGGCTGCACGTCCTGCTCGACAACGGCAAACCGCCGAAGAATTTCCTTGTCCTGTTCCCCATGGCTTTCGGCCTGAACGCCATCGTCGCCTACGTGCTCGACGAACTGTGCTGGAACGTGCCGCAGTGGAACCTGATCGACCTGCCCTACCAGTGGCTGAAAGACGCGATCTACCAGCCGGTCGCCGCGGTGATACCGGTCATCCTCTACATCCTGCTGCTGTGGGTCGTGCTCGACTACCTTCGCCGCCAAAACTGGACCGTCAAAATCTAGAGCGCCTTGACCGCCACAGGCGTTTCCGGCGCAGCGGCCAGCGGATTGCGCAGGGCGTGAACGAACGGCTTGGCCGTAATCTCGAAAACATCGCCCGGACGCGTCTTGATGCCGTCGGCAAACGACGCCGTCGCGGTGCCGAAGCAGTGAACATGCACGTCGCCCGGCTGGCGGAACAGGCCATACTTGAAGTGATGGTGTTCCAGGTTGGCCAGGCTGTGCGACATGTTGTCCTCGCCGGAAATGAACGGCTTTTCCCACAGCACCTCGTTGCCGCGCCAGATGCGCGACGTGCCCCCGACATGGCCGGGCAGATCACCCGTCAGGATTTCGGCGCCCAATGACGCCGGACGCAGCTTGGAATGCGCCAGCCAGAGATAGTTCTGCTTCTCGGTCACATGGTCGGAAAATTCGTTGGCCAGGCAGTAACCAATACGGAACGGTGCACCGTCCGGTCCGATGACATAGATGCCGGCCATTTCCGGTTCCTCGCCACCGTCCTCGGCGAAGGACGGCGAGAACAGCGGCGCGCCCGGTCCGGCCAGCGTATAACCGTTGCCCTTGTAAAACCATTCCGGCTGCACGCCGGTCCGGCCGGCTTCGGGCTTGCCGCCTTCGACGCCCATCAGGAACATGCGCATGCTGTCGGTCGGCTTCTCGGCCGAAGCGGCAGCCTTGTGCATCTTGTCGCGTCCTTCGGCCGAACCGAGATGGGTAAGGCCCGTACCCGTGACGTGCAGATGAGACGGATCGGGATGGTCGATGGGCGCCAGGACACGCCCTTCCGCCAGAGCCTCGGCGACATCGACTGGTTCACCCAGCCCCTGGCGGTCGACAACCTGGGCCAGGGACAAGCCGGCGGCGATCGCCAGCTGCGCCAGATCATACGTGCCGGTCACACCGCTGATGACGCGCGCGAAACCGTCATCGTCAGCCGCCAGAAGCTGACGCTGGCCGTCGCGGGCGACGATCTGGATGAGGCGTAAGGTCATGGCACGATCTCCTTGGCGAGTGCCGAGCCATAGACGGCGTGCCACGACCTGTCAATTGTCGGACAAGTCGTGACGCTCGTCGATTACCAGATGATATGGCTGAGGAAGTTGGGGTCGGTCGCGCTGGTGTTCTGAACCGTGATGATATTGCCCCCACCCAGGTCAATGTGGGCATCGGCGCCCGACTGGGTGATGATCGCCGTCGCATGGGCGTGATAGGCGTCGACATTGATCTTGTCACCCTGCGCCGCCGAGAAGTCGGTGATGGTATCCTTGCCGCTGCCCAGACCGAACTGGAATGTGTCCGCCCCCGCGCCGCCGGTCAGGGTATCGTCACCGGTGACGCCGTTAAGCACGTTGTTGCCGGAATTGCCGATAATGATGTTGTTGAGATTGTTGCCGGTACCGATGATGTTGCCGGTCCCAGTCAGCGTCAGGTTCTCCAGGAACTTGTTGAGCTGCCAATTGACCGACGACATGACCAGATCGATGCCGCCGTCGTCAGTCCCGGTTACGGTCTGTTCGTTGGTGGCGTCCAGGGCGCTGTCGACGATATAGGTGTCGTTGCCCGCGCCGCCGAACATGCGGTCGTTGCCGGTGCCGCCGTCAAGCAGGTCGTTGCCGCCGTTGCCACGCAGGACATCGTTGCCGTCAAGGCCGGACAGGTGGTTGGCCGCGCCATTGCCGGCGATGACATTGGCTTGCGTATTGCCGGTACCATCGATGGCGGCCGAGCCTTGCAGGATCATGTTTTCCAGATTGGCGCCCAGCGTATAGGTGATCGAGGCATAGACCACGTCGGTGCCTTCGCCGGCGTTTTCGGTGACCACATCGCCGGTATTGTCGACATAGTAACCGTCATTGCCCTTGCCACCCTGCATGATATCGGCGCCGGCGCCGCCGTTGAGGGTATTGTTGCTGTCGTTGCCGATCAGGGTGTTGGCCAGCCCGTTGCCCGTGGCGTTGAGCGGCCCCTGCCCGGTCAATATAACGGTTTCAATATACTGGCTGCCGATGACGAAGCTCTGGTTGGTATAGACGGTGTCGTTGCCGCCACCATTGGCCTCGGTAACCGTATCGCCGGCACTATCGACATAATAGGTATCGTCGCCCGCCCCGCCCGCCATCTTGTCGGCGCCGAGGCCGCCATCCAACTTGTCGTTGCCCGCGCCGCCGGTCAGCGTATCGTTTCCGGCCAGGCCGTTGAGAGTATCGTTGCCGTCATTGCCGACCAGGCTGTTGTCCATCGTATTGCCGGTAATGACATTGTCGAAGCTGTTGCCGATACCATCGATATTGCCGGCCCCGGTGAGGGTCAGGTCTTCGATATACTGGCCATACAGCGAGAAACTGATCGCCGACTGGACCAGGTCGTGACCCTGGTTGAAACCTTCGCTCACCGTATCTCCGGCATTCTCGACGATATAGGTGTCATCGCCGGCGCCGCCGGCCATGTGGTCGGCGCCAACGCCGCCATTGAGCAGGTTATTGCCGGCATTGCCGTTCAGCGTGTTGTCGTTACCGTTGCCTGTGGCGTTGATATTGGCAGTGCCGGTCAGGGTCAGGGTCTCGACATACTGGGTGGCGATCGAGAAGGTCACCGACGACAGGACGGTGTCGTTGCCGCCGCCATTGGCTTCAACCACCGTATCGCCCGTATTGTCGACGACATAGGTATCATCGCCGGCACCGCCGACCATGTGATCAGCGCCGGCGCCACCATCAAGGCGGTTGTTGCCACCATTGCCCGTCAGGGTGTTGTCAAGCCCGTTACCCGTGGCGTTGATGTTGCCGCTCCCGGTCAGGGTCAGGTTTTCAAGGAAGGCGCCCAGGGTGAAGCTGACGCTCGACTGCACGGTATCGTGGCCGCCGTCATCGACACCGGCGACCGTCTGTTCGGATACCTGATCGCCGACATTGTCGACGACATAGGTATCGTCACCGGCGCCACCGAACATCTTGTCGGCTCCGGCCTTGCCGTCAATCAGGTCATTGCCGGCAAAGCCGTGCATCGTGTCATCGCCCGTCGTGCCGTTGAGCGTGTTGTCTTTGGCGTCGCCGTCGATCGGCGGCGATCCGGGCAGGAAGGTGCGCTCGTAAACGCCGATGCCGGAACCGTCCTGTCCGCCGCTTTGCCACGCCACGACGAAACCGCCGCCGACCAGTGCCGTGATCGACGGATGGTCCTGGACGCCGTCGATGGCCTGGTTGACCAGCACTTCGCCGCCGACTTTGTTACCCAGCGCGTCGTACTGCTGCAGATTGATGCTGCTGGCGTCATTGCCGCCGGAGCCAGCCCACGCCACGACGTAGCCGCCGTCGGCCAGGCCGGTAACGACCGGGTTGGAGACATTCTCGTTGACGTAGGCGCTCAGCGCGGTCGTATTGACCTGGACTTCACCGCCGACCTTGGCACCGGCGGCGCTATAGCGCTGCTCATATATGTTGCTGCTGCCCTCCCAGGTGATGACGTAGCCGCCGTCGGCCAATAAACCGACCTGGGGGTCAACCTGCGAACCTGCGGTTGTCGTATTGACCAGGGTTTCTCCGTTCACCTTGGCCCCCGTGGCGTCATAACGCTGCATGTAGATGCCGCTGCCGTCGCCGTCCTGGCCGCCGTCACTTTCCCATACGACGATAAAACCACCGTCAAACAGCCCCTGCAGTTTGGGTTGGGTCTGCTCTCCGGCCAGGGTGGTATTGACGATGGTGGCGCTGCCAACCAGAGCACCCGTCGCACTGGCGCGCTGGATGACGATGTTGTAGCCGTTGGTGGAATCGGCTTCGCTGGCAAAGGCCGCCACAAAAGCCGCCGTGCTGGTCGACACCTGATTCAGCACTGTCGAACTGGCGTACATGAAACCGACATCGCTGCCGTTGAGACCGACAGGAATTTCCGTGCCCACCTTGGCGCCGCTGGCGTTGAAAAGCTGCACGACGACACCGTCGACGCCGGGGATCGCCTCACGGCTTTCATAGGTGATGGCGAAACCGCCGCCCGGCAAGGCTGTCGTCGCCTGATAATATTGCGATCCGGCGGTGGTGGTGTTGGCCTGGGTTTCTGCGCCAACCGGATTGCCCGACGCATCGTAACGCTGGAAAAAGACGTCGGATGTACCGTCGCCCAGTTGATCAAAGCTTGTCCAGGTAACAACGTATCCGCCGCCGGACAGCGCCGTGACGACGGGTGCGAACTGGTCGTCGGTCGTATAGGTGTTCACAAGGGTTTCCGAACCCCCGATATAGGTGGTCATGGCGTGTATCCTTTTGTAGATTATGAAAAGTTACTGGAATTGGATGACGTTTTACGAACGTTATACGCAAACGCCGCGCGCATTCGTGGCGCGCCGTACTGCAATCGGTGTGGAGGAATAGTCCCGACCCCGCCACGATCATGGCGACGATAATGGCATTAGTTGCGGGACGGCGCAATGCGACGCGGCCGCTCTGGCGTGGCCGATAAAAAAATCCCGTGACGACGCTGTGACCACGTCTTCACGGGAAAAGTGCACGTCCGCGCATCAGCGACAGGACGTCATGGGGAAGAAGAAGCCGCGAGACAGGAGGAACCAGTCGGGAGGCCTCGGACATCACATATTCAGCGAATATGTGAATGAGGGTGCGTGCGGTTCAGCGACACCGCCAGCGAATGCAGTACATATCCGTATGGCCCATCTCATTGTCCTTAAGGACAAACCACCGGCATAATGGCGTCGACACCCATCGCAGAAGACATACCCGTCACGCCAGAACATCTTTCGAACCTAGCTTTATCAAATGTCCTGATCATGTCAATTAAATTGTCATCGATGTCATAGTTTAATGTCCGACTGGCACCGGACAAGAGACTGCGGCTCAGGCCATTTCAGCCTTGGCGGGCATCTGGCGGGATGGCTGGCAATATTGCGCGACATAGGCGGCGTGCTCGGGAAGCGACGCCACCGTCCGCGTCACATTTTCGCGTATCGAGATCAGCAGCCGCGCCAGTTCGTCATCGCTCAGTTTCGCGGCGATGGGATGCCAGGCGCGTGGCATGATCCCCTGCCCCATCATCACCTGGACCCAGCTGTTCTCGGCAAACAGTTCCTCGTTCTTGCGGAAGACGCGTCCGGTCTCGCGGAACAGCTCGATTTTTTGCGACAGCGAGTCCGGGATCGCCATGCCGGCGCAATGGCGCCAGAAGGCACTGTCCCGGCGCTCGGTCGCGACATAGTGCAGGATCAGGAAGTCGCGGATCTGTTCCATGTCCTGGTTAGTCTGTTCGTTAAATTCAGCGATATCGCGTTGGCTGACATCCTTTTGCGGCAACATGCGGATCAGGCGCAGAATCGAACGCTGGATCAGGTGGATGCTGGTGGCTTCCAGCGGCTCCATGAAGCCGCCCGACAGCCCGATGGCGATACAGTTGCGACGCCACTGCCGCCGCCGGGCACCGGTTACGAAACGCAGGACGTTGGGTTCGGTCAGGACTTCGCCTTCAAGGTTGCCGAGAAGTCGTTCCAGCGCCGCATCCTTCGACAGATAGCGGCTGCAATAGACGATGCCGTTGCCGGTGCGGTGCTGCAACGGAATGCGCCATTGCCAGCCGGCATCATGCGCCATAGCCCGCGTATAGGGCAAGGCCGGGCGAACATTTTCGGTCTGCACGGCGATGGCGGAATCGCACGGCAGCCAGTGTGTCCAGTCGTCGTAACCGGCGTGCAGCGCACCTTCGATCAGCAGGGCGCGGAAGCCGGTGCAGTCGACGAATAGATCAGCCTCGATCCGAAGGCCGGATTCCAGCGTGAGGGCGTCGATGTCTCCGCTTTCCGCATCAAGTTCGACGTTGGCGATCCTGCCTTCGATGCGCTTGGTGCCGTCCGCCGTCGCCATCTCGCGCAAAAACTTGGCAAACCGCGTCGCGTCCAGCTGATAGGCGTAGTTCATCCGGTCATCAGGCAAATGCGCGAACTTGCCCTGAAGCGCGGCCACCAGTTCCAGGCAATAATCGTCGTAGGATTCCGTGTGACCCTTTTCCCGCCCATACAGCCAGAAATGCTGGAATCCGGCCGACCAATGGTCCTTGCCGGTCAGGCCGAACGAGTGGAAATAGCGCGAACCCACGGTTTTCCAGTCATCGAACAGGATGCCGAGCTTGAAGGTGGCTTCGGTCGCATGCATGAATTCGGCTTCGCTGATGCCGAGCAGCCGGTTGAAGGTCACCAGCGGCGGAATGGTCGATTCCCCGACGCCGACCGTGCCGATGGCGTCCGACTCGACCAGGGTCAGGTTCACCATCCTGCCCATGGTCCGGGCGATGGCCGCGGCGGTCATCCATCCGGCCGTGCCGCCACCGGCGATGACGATGCGAAGCGGGTTTGTCTCGTTCATTTGCTTAGTTGCCTCAACAGGAAACCACGAATGCGCGCCGCGCTGTCCGCCGTCAGCGGCGACAGGACGCTGCGCCCTTCCGGCGGAATATGGTCGACGACTTCGGGGCCGTTGGTGAAGATGTAATAGTCGAACATGTCGCGCCAGTGCCGGCGCTCGTCCTCCGGCAGGTCACGGATGGTCAGCATGGCCAGGTTGAGCGCGTCCTGAGGCTGGCCCAGCCAGCGTGGCGTGTCGCGCCACCAGTAATTGACCAGGACATTGAAGTCGGACAGACCCTCGACATGGTGCCACCACATCGACGGAATGAAGACGGCATCCCCCGCCTCGAGATCCGCCACCTGGGCGTGGGCCAGCGCTTCGCGGAAACGCGGGAAACGCTCGAAGTCGGGCGCGTGGAAATCGACCATGCTGATGGCGCGCCCTGCCGGCGTGTTGTCGACCGGCCCGAGATACAGGTTGCGGAACTGCTCGCGCGGAAACAGGGTGAAGCGACGGCGGCCGACCGCGACGCAGGCCAGATTGTCCGGGAAGTCGTTGTGGGCGGCGATGCGCGTGCGCGTGCCCATCCAGATGCTGGCCGAGCAGACGCGATCACCGAGATCGACATGGTTGTCCTCGTGCAGGCCCTGGAAAAACTCGTGCATGTTGATCGAGGCCAGGTAGATCGGCGGCGCGTCCGGCCGCCCTTCCATCGCGTCGATCTGGGCGAAGATCTCCGGCAGCCCGCTTTTCACCATGCGGAAGTTCATGGCCATGTCGCTGTTGTAGAACAGCCGTCCACCTGACGCCGCCTCGCCGACCGACACCACGAACTTGGTGTCGCGTCGCCGCCGCAGAAGATAGTCGCGCGCATCCCGGCCCGATCGACGTCCCGCCTGGACCAGCGGCCAGTCGGAGACCAGGCCGCGGACAATGAACGGCCGTTCCGCCACCTTGAGGACGACGTCCAGCGCCGCCGCGTTCGCGACCTCCATGTCGGGGACGCGCGCCAGGGTGTCGAACAGGCTGGACGGACCGTCAGCCATGGCGCGCGTTCTTGCGGGCGACCAAGGCGCCGATATTGCTGAGTGACGCCAGAGCCATGAAGATGGGCATCAGGTGCCCCTTGCGGTGCAGTTCGACCATCTCTGCGTCGTCCAGGCCGCGCAGCCGGTCTTCGTCGATGACATGGAAGCCGACGAAACGATGTGTCGCGCCATCGTCGAGCGTGATGTCGAGCGCCAGGGGTTCGAGCAACTCAAGCCGCTTCAGGTCGGCAAAAAAATCTGACGACGCCTGGAAACCCGCGTCCAGATCGCCAAGCTTCTCGGCAATGGTTTCAAGATAAGGTGTCGGCCGTCCCATCTCGTCGAATACCCGTACGCCCTCTTCACCGGCGATACGCGGACTGTTCATATCGATATGAACCTGTTTGTCGCCCGTGCCACTGGCGGGGCGGCCGATCAGGAAAGGCTGGATATCCATGGCCAGAGGCCGGTAGCGCGCATCCCACAGTTCCCCGTCGAGAAACAGGTTTTCACCGTTTTCAAACCCGAAAAGCGCGAAGGCCGCGAAGCCGTCGCGCTCCGGATTCATGCGGAACACGATGGGATATTCGTTCTGCACGCGGCGAAATTCCGCCGGCACGGTCATGCAGCACATCACCCCGTCACCCAGGTCGACGCCCTGGTGGGTACGAATGCGAAGATCGCGATGGCTTTCGGCGGTCAGGATTGCGTGGTTGGACATGTCAGCCTGTTATACCTTGGAGGATTGCGAAAATGCGCCGGCTTCCCGCAGCGCGTCGAGATAGGCGCGATTGGTCGGCAGGCTTGCGGCCAGGGTGCGGCCGCGTTGCTGGCCCTGCTTCAGCGCCTGGGCGGTTTCGGCGCGGCCGGACGCTGCGATGACGCCGTCCCCGGGGGCTGCAAAACCCATGCCGTAGAGGATGTATTGATAGCTCGCCGCCGGAAAGACCTCGCTGGCGGCCGGCAGGTCGAATTCCGACGGCGCCTGATCCTTCCATACCTGCAACAGATCGGCAAGCCTGGGTGGAATGCTTGGGGTCTCCCTGTGCGCGCGCCAGTAAGGCTCCAGCCTGCGACTCAGCACATAGTGAAGCTTCAGGAACTCGACGATCCGTTCCCAGCGGTAGCGGAACAGGTCGTTGAAGCGCCGCGCACGCACCTCCATGGCGTCGCGCATCCGCGGAAAATTGTCGATCAGGGCATCGAGGGCCAGTTCGATCATCACGATCGCCGAGGCTTCGAGGGGTTCGAGGAAGCCGGCCGCCTGCCCGACGGCCAGCACGTTGTGAACCCAGTAGCGCTCGCGATAGCCGGAACGAAAACACAGACGCCGGGGCGAAAGGGTCTGCGCGTCCGCCCATGGCGCGGTAGTGGCAAGATAAGCCCGCAACGTCGCCTCGGCTTCGTCGTCACTGCTGAAGGCCGAAGCATAGACACATCCCACGCCGCGCCGCGTCGGCAGGCCGATGTCCCAGATCCAGCCCACGGCATGAGCCGTCGCATGGGTCGCGGAGGCGATTTCGCTGCCCGGCGGCACCGGAACCTGCACCGCCAGTGCGCGATCGTTGAAGAGTTCGCCGCTACGGTCAACAATCGGGACGCCATAACAGCCTTCGATTAGCAGCCCGGCGCTGCCTGAGCAGTCGATGAACAGGTCGCCGGTGATGGCGCCATGGGCCCGGGTTTCCACAGACGCGACATCGCCGTTTTCGTGCTGGACGACACGAGTGACATGGTCGCAAACATGCCGTACGCCCAGCCTGTCCCGGGCATGCTGCGCCAACAGGCGGGCCAGTTTGCCGGCATCCAGGTGGTAGGCGTAGTTGAGGGCGCCCGCATAGTCGGGCATCGTGCGTTGCCGTGGCGCCAGCTCCAGAGCGCAGATGCCAGGCTGCGGACCGACCATGTCGGCGAAGGGCTTTGTGTCGCCGTCATTCCGCCACAGGGCGGCATGGTCGTTGGGGTCGGCCGGTGGCGGCGGCACAAAGGGATGATAGTAGCGGTCGTCGGGCGCAGCGTCGCGCCAGCCGTCGAAGCGGGAGCCTTGCTTGAACGAGGCGTCGCACGCCAAAAGAAACTCGGTCTCGGCGATACCGATGCGTTGCAGCGTCCGCCGGATGGTCGGCCATGTCCCCTCACCCACGCCAATAGTCGGCACATCGGGGCTTTCGATCAGGGTAACGGAAAGTCGCGGCGTGGCCGAAGGGTTGGCCGATGCCGCCAGCCGGCAGGCCGCCAGCCAGCCAGCCGTCCCTCCCCCGACAATGACAACTTCCGTGACGGCCTTGCCCATGAACGCCAAAATCCCGCGGTTCAAAACCGCAACTGCGGAAAATGAGGGAAGCCACCTCACGCATGAGATGACTTCCCCGGATATTACCGATTATGGTTCGGTTGACTAGAAGGTCATGCGAACGCCGATGTCGTAACGGGCATAACCCGGCGCGACGTAGACGACGTTGTTTTCCGCACGCTGGTGCACCTTGCGGCTTTCGTTCGTCAGGTTGATGCCCTCGACGAAAGCCGTCACACCCGGCTTGAACTCCCAACTGGCGCTGGCGTCGACCTGACCGTAGGCGTCGGTGTAGGTCGGGTTCGGGCCCGTGCCGTTGAGGAACTTGTCACGCCAGTTGTAGGCCACGCGTGCCTGGATGCCGTTCTTGTCATAGAACGCCACCACGTTGGCGCTGTCGCTCAGGCCCGTAAGGGCGAACTGCGTGACGCTGGCCGGCTTGGTGTCGTCATAGATCGCGTCGCCATCCACCTTGGTGTAGTTGACGATGCCGCCGAAGCCTGTATCGCCGAAGCTGTGCTGGACGTTGAACTCCCAGCCATGCAGGGTCGAGGTCTGGTTGCTGTTGGTCGGCTCGGTGATCTGGAAGGTCAGGTCCGGGTCGGCCGAGGTAGCGATGATGTTGCCCGCGATATTGCCGGAACTGTCGTGGCCGGTGATCAGCACGTCGTTGGGATAGTGCGCGTTCACATAGGCCATTTCGTCGGCGAACGAAGCGCCGGCTCCAAGCGCCGCTTGTGCCTGGTTGATATACTGATCGAAGATGTACTCGCGAACATTGCCGGTTGCTCCGACAGCTGCGACGGCGGCGTTGTAGCGCGGACCGCCGTAAGGGGTCTTCATGCCGAAAGCCGTGGTGTTGACCCGCGTCGTCGAGATGAAGTTCGACACATCCTTGGTGAAATAGCCGAGCGAGACGTAGCTGTCCTTGCCGTAGTACCATTCCACCGACAGGTCGATGTTCTTGGACTTGTAGGGCAGCAGGCCGGGATTGCCCTGGCTGCCGGTGCCGCCGCCGATGCGGTACAGCTGGTCAAGCGTCTGGCCGCCCTGCATGCTGGCGTAATCCGGGCGCGTGATGGTCGTGCTGGCCGAGGCGCGGACGATCACGTTGTCGGTGGGACGGAAGTCGAAGTCGAAGTTCGGCAGGACCTCGTGATACTTGCCCTTGAAGGTGGTGAAGGCGCTGCCGCCGCCGAAGCTGAGATCGAACTCGTTCGCCGCCACCCAGGCCGAAGACGTCGGAACCGGAACCAGAGCGGACGACGTGATGTTCGTGTGCTCGTCACGGACACCCAGAATGAAGTGCGCCGGGCGATCCATCAGGATGAACTTGGTATTAATCTGCAGGTACGGCGCGATCGTCTTTTCCTCGATGCGGCGATCGGTGGTGTAGTCTGCCAGGCAATCCATGTCGCCGCCGCAGATCTGATGCAGGTTGTCGAGGATGCTGACCATCCGCGGCAGATCGAAGGCGACGATGTTCTTCGGCATGTTGCTGCTGTCCGCACCGCTCAGGCCGTCGAACTTGTCGGGCAGGCTGACCAGATGGAAGACATCGTCCGGAATTTCGGACGCCGGGCCGACGCCGCCCCAGGTGTCATGCTGGATATAGCCGAAAGCCGAACGGACCTTGTTGTCGATGTCGGACACGCCGAAGTCGATGCTTTCGATATAGTTCCAGTCATTGGTCGGCGTGTAATGCCCCTTCAACTGGACCTGGTCGATCTGGTCCTTGAAATAGGCATTGCGGAACGCCTGTCCGGTCGGGGTCACCAGCGAGAGGTCTTCGGAGTTGATGCCGGGATACATGTTCCACGACATCACCGGCAGGTAGGTCGAATAATCGATCGTCTGATCCTTGATGCCGAAGATCGCGGTGCCAACGGACATGTTCGAGCCATAGGGGCTGTCCGGCTTCGATTCCGCCGTCGAGTGGTGGGCGTCGAGGGTGAGGTTCATCTGGTCCGACACGGCCCACTTGACATTCAGACCCAGCGACTTGTTCTCGGACTGGTTGGCGGTCAGGCTGCCCGAATAGGACAGGTCCTTGTTTTCGTCCGCACGGAAGCGTTCGGTGTAGAAGATTGGACCGGCGACCGGGCCGTCCGTCCAGGCGCTGGACGTGTCGTTGAAGTTGAACCAGACGCCGCCCGAAGATTGAGCGTCCTTCACCTTGTTCTTGGAATAGGTGTAGTCGACGGTCGCCACCAGCGAATCGATCGGACGGAACTGCAGGACCAACTGGCCGTTCAGGCGCTCACGCTCGATGTCGTGGATGTCGTAGGCGCCGTTCTGCTGGACCTGATAGACGTCAGTCGGATCGGGACGGTTGGTGATGTTCGACGAGCCCGGCGAGCCCGGCTGGGGCAACGAACCCCAGTTGTTTTCGCTGCCAAGATAGCCGTCGCGCCAGCCGGCCGAAAAGTCGCTGCTGCCCGAGTGACGCTTCTGGTAGGAGCCCGTCAGCAGGATACCGAACTTGTTGTCGGCGAAGGTATCGCTGATGATGCCGGACACTTCCGGTGTCACTTCGGGGCTGTCCAGCTGCGAGGTGTCGTAGACACCCTTGACGCCAATGCTGCCGCGGAAACCCGGCCGGTCGAACGGACGCGGCGTGCGGATGTTGATGGTCGAGCCGATGCCGCCGGAATCGACGGAAGCGCGGCCGGACTTGTAGACGTCGACGCCCGCCACGCCTTCGGAGGCCAGGTTGGCGAAGTCGAACGAACGCGACGACGGCGCGCTGGCGCCATCGCCCAGGGTCGAGGTCGGCATCTGGCGGCCGTTCAGGGTCACCAGGTTGAATTCCGGACCGAAGCCACGCACGGTGACGAACGAACCTTCACCGTTGCTGCGATCGATCGACACGCCGGTAATGCGCTGCAGCGATTCGGCCAGGTTGGTGTCCGGGAACTTGCCGATGTCTTCGGCGGAGATCGAATCGACCACGCCCTGCGACGTGCGCTTGACATTCATCGAACTGCGAAGGCTGGACCGGATGCCGGTGACGACAACCACCGTGTTGTCGCTTCCAGCCGTGGCCGTATCGGTCGCCTGCGCGAAGGCGGCGCCTGACAGCGCTGTCAACGATACGCCCGCGCATAGGGCGCTAGCCAGCGCCCCCCGCAAAAGCCGCTTCCCTAATTTAGTCTGTGACATGTGTCTCGTCCCTAAAGTTGTTGCTCTTGACGTTTTGCCGGAAGGGCCGCGCCTGTTCGGGTCACGACCACCCCGGATCTCCCGCTGGACATCTGGGTGCCGGAAGCCCCCTTGTCCCGACGGACGGCATGGGCCTGTCCAATCAGGACAAATGTCCGACGTCTGACCTTGTGCAAGATGTCCAAATGATGTCAAGACATTTGTCATCGATGTCATGCTGCGGCGATTTTTTGGCGCTATGGGAGCGTTACCATGTGGCAAGATAACATCACACGGTTATGCGAGCGGCATTCGACCGCAAATCAATCGGGAAACGGGAATGTGCAGGCAGCCTAGGCCCGCGGAGCGGTCGATTCGCGCCGTATGATTTCATGCGGCACGATGTGGCGCATCTGCATGTCGGAGGCATGGATATTGTCGCCGGCGGCATTGAGAATCTGCAGGCTGCGGCGTGCCATGTCGAGATAGGGCTGGCGCACCGTGGTCAGGGCCGGCCAGACGGCCGACGAAATCGGGGCATCGTCGAAGCCGATGACCGAAAGGTCCTGGGGAATGCGTAAACCCATCTTGTGCGCGACCGTACACACCGCTGCCGCCATTTCGTCGTTGGCGGCGAAAATGGCCGTCGGCCGGTTCTGCAGGCTGAGCAGGCGCTCGGCTGCATCGATGCCGGACTTGAAGTTGAACAGGCCTTCGGCGATGTATTCACGCGGCGGGCGTGGCGCGCCGATAGCATCGAAAGCTTCGTAAAACCCTTGTTTTCTCAGGAAAGCGGCGGCATGGTCCGGGTGACCGGCAATGTGCGCGATCCGTGTATGGCCAAGCGACAGTAGATAGTCGGTAACGTCGCGCGCCGCCAATCTGTCGTCCATCGCAACGCTGGCGTAGTGGGTGTCGGGCGTGGTCGGCGAAACGAGAACGCACTGGATGTTGTGCGCCTTGAGCAGGCTTTTCAGCGGGCCGAAATCGCATAACGGCGGCAGCAGAACCATCGCCTTGATCTGGGCGTCGTCGAGGAACCTTTCGAAATCGCCCTGGAAATCGGTCTGTCCCAGCTCGAAAAGTTCGATTGCCAGGTAGTTGCCAGTCTCCATGCACGACATCAGCATGGCATGGTGGAAACGGCTCTGGTAGCCGCCGGCGGGATCCTCAAGCAGCATGCCGACCGAGGTCCTCGACTGCCCCAGGCGCAACTGGCGGGCCTGGGTGTTGGGACGGTAGTCGAGCTGCGTCATGGCATCGAGAACGCGATCGCGTGTCGGCGCCTTGACCGCGCCGTCTTCGTTCAGGACGCGCGACACGGTCTTGGCGGACACGCCCGCCAGTTCGGCCACATCATAGATCGTCGACATCGTACCGCTGAAAACCTTGCTGCCGAAGCAGTCCCCTGCCCCATTCCACACCACCGCGTCATATCATGGCAGACAAATCTAAAAAAAATTGTCCATATTTATGACATCGATGCCAAGACTTGGCATCATTCCAGCCATTTGCCAAGTACCATCAAGCGGGCGGCAGCTTTTTTGCGTTTTTCACCCTTCCTGCTGGTCTTCGTTCAGGATGCGCTCAAGTTCCACGCGGCTCAGCTTGGCGAAACTGATCATATCGGGCTCGCTCTCAAAGAAGGCGAACGACTTTTTCAGCGTGGCGATATCGTGGGCGCGGAACTTGGCCAGCTTGGCATCGACATCGTTTTCCGGCCGGCCCAGCGCGATCACGGCGTCCCGCGCCAGTTGCAGCGCCGAATCCAGCGTCTCGCGGTGATAATAGTCGACGCCGGCGCGATTGAGGTCAAAGGCGTGACGGCGGTTACGCGCACGGGCAAAGATCTTCAACCGGGGAAAATTCTGCTTCGACATCTTGACGATTTCGACTGCGGCGTCGGCGTCATCGACCGCGACGACCAGCATGGCGGCCTCTTCCGCTCCGGACGACCGCATCAGATCCAGCCGGGTGGCATCGCCGAAATAAGCCTTGAATCCGAAACGGCCGACCGCCTCGACCTGGTCCGGGTTCTTTTCCAGCACGGTGACGCTGATACCCTGGGACAGCAGGAAACGGCCGACGATCTGGCCGAAGCGGCCGAAGCCGGCGATGATCACCGGGTTATGCTCATCTATGGCGTCATAGTCGCGCTCAGGCAGCAGGCTGACGAAACGTGGCAGGATGAAACGGCTATACACCGCCACCACGACCGGCGTCATGGCGATCGACAGCGCGACCAGCAGAACGAGAAACTTTTGCATTTCAGGATCGATGATCTTCAGTCCGCCGATCAGTTGCAGCAGGACGAAGGCAAATTCGCCACCCTGGGCCAGGCCAATGGCAAGCCCCAGGCCCTGCGCGCCTTTGACGCCGAATCGATTGCCGAGCAGATAAAGCACGGCCCCCTTGACGATCATCAGCCCGACGACCGCGCCGATCAGGGCCAGCGGATGGCGCAGGAAAACGGCAAAATCCATCCCCATGCCGACGCTGATGAAGAACAGGCCAAGCAGAAGCCCCTTGAACGGCTCGATGTCGGTTTCGATGGTGCGGCGATATTCCGAATTGGCCAGCACCACACCGGCGGTAAAGGCACCCAGGGCCGGAGATACACCGACCATCTCCATCAGCACGGTCACGCCGATGACCAGGGCCAGCGACGCGGCAGTGAAAACCTCGCGCAGATTGGCCTTGGCGATGATCTGGAAGACATACCGCGACAGGTAGCGCCCGCTGAGGATAACCCCTGCGATCACCGCTGCGATCGCCAAGGGCTTCAGCCATACGGGCCAGCCGGCGATCAGGTTGAACTCGCCGGGCGCCATAGGCACGGCCTGCATGGCCAGCAAGGGTATGATGACCAGGACCGGAATGACGGCCATGTCCTGGAACAGCAGAACGGCGAACGACGTTTCCCCGACCAGCGAATGCATCAGGTTCTTTTCACGCAGCATCTGCAGCACCAGGGCCGTCGACGACATGCTGAGCGCCATGCCGACGGCCAGGGATGTTTGCCAAGTGTAGCCCATTGCCATGCCGGCCAGCATCAGGGCCAGCGACGTCAGCACCATCTGCAGCGAGCCGAGCCCCAGGATCGACCGCCGCAGCCGCCACAGCACTGCCGGCTCAAGTTCCATGCCGATCAGGAACATCATCATGACGACGCCAAATTCGGCGAATTTCATGATCTTTTCCGGCTGTTCGATCAGGTGCAGGCCAAAGGGGCCTATGGCGACGCCGGCGATCAGGAAGCCGAGGACCGAGCCCAGGCGAAATCGCTGCGCCAAAGGCACGACCACACACGCTGCCGTCAGAAAGACGAACACATTGAGCAGAAAGCGGATTTCCATACGCCGCGACTCCCCGGGGCGTCAGGCCCTGCTTTCCGAATTTAGGGGCTGGCGCCGGTGAAGCAAGGGACAAAGGCGGATTTCGCGCGGAACGTCAACCGTCGCGGCTGCCCAGCGGTGTCTTGCGCGCCAGGATGCCGGTGAAGCTCATCAGTACTCTGCCGTTGGCGCTCAATTCGCCGCGGCCGAAGATGACCGACTTGCCGGCTCGGGTGATCTCGCCGGTGGCGACGATGATGTCGCCTTCGCGGCCAGGGCTGAGGAACTGGGCATTGAGTTGCAAGGTAACGGCGCTGCCGTCGGCCAGATGCGGCAGGGCGAAGACGAACAGCGAAGTGTCGGCCATGGTCAGCAGAGCACCGCCGTGGACGCTGCCGCCACCGTTGAGATGGCGCTTTTCGGCCTTGAAGGCCACCTTGACGTTTGCCGGATCGTCGGCCTGGTAGTAGTAGGGCCCGACCAGACCGTTGAAGTTCTCGTTGAAGGGTGACAGGACCCAGCCGGCGAATTCGCCCTCGCCAACGGTTTCAAATTTGCGCTCGTCCGCCAAGGCTTTGCTCCGGAAGGAAAACCATGTCCCAGCTTATCGAGGACACGCTGTTCGATCTATTATCGCAGGTGCGAACGGATGAGTCCATCAATCCCAACGATGTCGCCAAGGCCATCGATCGCGAACACTGGCAGCGCGAACTGCCCAAGGTGCGCGCGGTGGTCGTCTCGCTGGCGCGCCAGGGACGCGTAGAAGTGCTGCGCAAGGGCAAGCCGGTAGAGCCCGACGGCTTCAAGGGCATCTATCGCGTGCGGTTACGGCAAGGCTAAAGTCCTTCAACCTTCTGCTTGCCGTCGGACGGCTGTTCGGGCGAAGGCGTCTGGGTACCGCCCGCCGTTACCAGGGTGTCCTGGCAGAAGGTGATCAGTTGCGCCACGGCGCGGGTCGTCGCCTTGTCGTAGGTGTCGGCCATCATCGACATGTCGTTGCGGCCGACCGGTACGCTTTCGATGATGTACTTGTCACCGACCACCGCCTTGTCGTCGAGCCGGATCAGCCGGGCGTCGAACGTGATGGCGACGGTCGGCTTGTTGTGGCTGTAGTCGCTTTCGAACTGGCGCACCGAGATATCGAGGCGGTAATTGGCCGCCGACGGGCCACGCGATTCCAGCCGCACCCGGTCGGAATAACCGAAACCCGTGCTGACCGCTTCGTTGAACAGCTCCTGTGCCGGGGCGGTCCAGCGCGCCTGGCTTACGTAGGAGACCTCGTTGCCTTCGACCGTGGTGATGCGGTCGCTGCCGGAATCCTGCGGGAAGGTGATGGTGCCGAGCACGACGCCGACGGGCGGCATGCCATTGCCGCTTGTGGCGATCGCATTATCGTCAAGCAAGGCTGGATCGAAGCCGAAACGGTACATCTGGACCGGTTTGAGTTTCGGTCCAACTGTGACGCAGCCGGCCAGGACGGTCAGGGCGATGGCCGAGGCGATGATGCGGAAGGTCCTCACGGGTTCACCTTTCTTTCCTTGGCAGGCGCCTTGGTCAGGAGCCCGGTGGGACTCGACTGGACCTGATCGACCAGCGACTTGAGCGATTTCGAGGCATCGTTGAGGTTTTGCAGCGATTCCTGAACCTCGGGCAGGGTTGTCTTCTGAACCTGGTCGACCGGCGCCTGGATGGCTACGGTCAACTGGCTGACGTGGTCGGCGGCCGCGGCCAGCTTGTCAGTGGCAGCATCGATCTTGTCCATGGTCTCCGGCATCTTTTCGCTGACCACGCCGTTGGTGGAGTGGGCCAACTGCGTCACCGCGTCGGCGGCCTGCCCCGCGCTGATGATCGCCTCGTGAGCGTCGTCCAGCAATTGCTCGCGGCTCTTGAGGTCGGCGGTGATGGCCTGGAGGTTGTCGAGGCTGTCCGAGAAGGTCTTGATATTATGGTCGGACAGCAGGCGGTTAACACGATCCAGGCTTTCGTAGGTCTTTTCGACTACCGAACCTGAACCCGACAACAGCTTCGACAGCGCGCTTTCCTCCGACGGGATGACCGGGATCGGATTGGCGTCGGTGTGGGTCAGAAGCGGTGTCGTCGCCATGCCCGGCGTGATCTGCATGTAGTACAGGCCGGTAATACCCTGTGGCTGCAGCGACGCGACCGAATCCTTGCGGATCGGCGTGTCGGCGTCGAGTTGGACGCGCGCGAATACCTGGTGGGTATTGGCCTTGCCGAGGCGCAGCGAGGTGACCTCGCCGACCTTGATGCCGTTGAAGTGAACCTCGGCGCCCTTGGTCAGGCCGTCGACCGGCGTGTTGAACTCGACGTCGTAGGTGCCCAGGTCCTTGTTGAAGTCGAACTTGATGAACCAGAAGGCGAAGCCGAGCAGGACCAGGGCCAGGATGAAGGTGACCAGTCCGACGAATGCGTAGTGAGCCTGACGTTCCATGACGTTGTCCTCAGGTTTTCAGCCGGCCGCGCGGACCATGAAAATACTCATGGATCCACGGATGGTCGGATTTTTCGAGCACCTCGATGCGATCCTTCATCACCACGTGACGATCGGCCAGGACGGCGATTTCGTCACAGATGGCGTAAAGACTATCAAGGTCGTGGGTAATCATAAAGACGGTAAGTCCCAGGCTTTCGGCCAGTTCCTTGATCAGGCTGTCGAAAGCGGCCGCGCCGATCGGATCCAACCCGGCGGTCGGCTCATCGAGAAACAGCAGTTCGGCGTCGAGCGCCAGCGCTCTCGCCAATGCGGTGCGTTTGACCATGCCGCCTGACAGCTCCGACGGCAGCAGGTCAGCGGCGCGCAACGGTAGTCCGGCCAGGGTCATCTTGAGCAGGGCGATGGCGCGGGCGTCGCGATCGCTGAGCCGGGTGAACTCCATGATCGGCGACATGATGTTCTCGACCACCGTCAGCGAGGTGAACAGGGCTCCGCTCTGAAACAGCACGCCGGTCTTGGCCTGGATGCGGCGCATTTCGGTATCGCCGATCGCGTGGATGTTGCGACCGAAGATGAAGATGTCACCGGCGGACGGTTTTTGCAGGCCGAGAATCGAACGCAGCAATACGGTCTTGCCGGCGCCCGAACCACCGACGACGCCCAGGATTTCGCCGCGCCGGACATCCAGATCCAGGTTCTCGTGCACGATGTTCTCACCGAACCGGTTGACCAGGCCGCGGATCTCGATGGTGTTGTCGATGTTATCGGTCGACAGGGGCGGAAGGTCGTTGCGGGCCATCAGAAGTTGAACCCGTTGAAGAGAATGGCGAAAACCGCGTCGATCATGAAGACGATGAAGATGGCGTGGACCACGGCGGTCGTGACCTGGCGGCCCAGCGAAACCACGTCTTCCTTGACGTTCATACCCATGCGGCAGCCAACAATGGCGATGGTGGCGGCAAAGAACGGCGTCTTGATCTCGCCGACGAACAGGTTGACGAACGGCACATAGTCCGACAGGCGCTGGATGAAAAAGGCAGGCCCCAGGCCCAGCGACGACCAGACAACACACATTCCGCCCAGCATGCCGGCGATGGCGCCGATAAAGGTGACCAGCGGCATCATGACAGTCATGGCGATGACGCGCGGCAGGACCAGGGCGCCATAAGGATCGATGCCCATGACGCGCATGGCGTCGATTTCCTGGTTCATCTTCATCGAGCCGATTTCGGCGGCGAAGGCCGAAGCCGAGCGGCCGGCCATCAGCACCGCGGCAATGACAGGAGCAAATTCACGCAGCACGCCGATGCAAACCAGGTCGACCGTGTAGACCGAGACGCCGTATTGCTGCAGTTGCAGGATGCCGAGAAAGGCCAGGACGGCGCCGACGAAGAAGTTGGTCAGCGACACGATCATGATCGCTTCCAGTCCGGCGCGCTGCATGATGTTGACCAGTGGCGCCAGCCTGACCGTGCGCGGCTTGACAATGGCGATCATTAGCAGGGTGATGACATGGCCCATGAAGACCGACTGTTCGACCAGTTGGCGGCCGAAACGTTCGATCAACCGGCCGAGATCGACCATGGAAAAATAGGCCGGATGGTGCCAGAACGGGCGGCTTGCGGCGGCATCGGTCTGGTAGGTGGTGGTGTCGGTGGTGCCAGTGGCCACCAGCTCATAGAGACGGGCAAAATTATCCTGGCCCGCGAAGGCGTCTCCGTTCAGGCGGTCGCCAATGGCGTTGCGCAGCGTGAAGGCGCCGGCTGTGTCGAGCGACTGCAGTTGATCGGAGCGCACGCGGACGGCGGAGACGCCCTTCAGCGCCGCGGCCAGCCGGTCGGCCATGCCAGCCAGGCGGCCGATCACCCATTGTCCAGTCAGAACGAGGTCGGCCGCCGCGCCCTGTGGCGCAGCGTCCTGACATTCGATCGTGAAACCGGCCACGGATGGAGTGGGCTCAGCCTTGGGCATGAAAAACGAAACGACTCACTGTGAAAGCCTTGCACAGCCTAACCTATAGAAGCTGCGATTTGATAAACAGGCAATGCGGAGCGAGCAAAAATCATACCACGGCGTACGATTTTACGCCTTCAGGGCGACCTCGTAGGGGGCCTCGGTCTTGGCGGCAATGTCGTCAAGCGATACGCCGGGCGCCAGTTCCGTCAGCACCAGACCCGATCCATCGGGCTTGACCTCGAACACGCCCAGGTCGGAAATGATCAGGTCGACGACGCGCGTGCCGGTCAGCGGCAGAGTGCAGGCCTTGAGGATCTTGGACTCGCCGTGCTTGTTGGTGTGCTCCATGACCACGACGATGCGCCTGACGCCGGCGACAAGGTCCATGGCGCCACCCATGCCCTTGACCAGCTTGCCAGGGATCATCCAGTTGGCGATGTCGCCGTTGCCGGCCACTTCCATGGCGCCCAGGATGGTCAGGTCGATATGGCCGCCGCGAATCATGGCGAACGAATCGGCCGAGCTGAAGAACGAGGTTTCCGGCAGGGCCGTGACCGTCTGCTTGCCGGCATTGATCAGATCAGGGTCGACCTCGTCGTCATAGGGAAAGGGCCCCATGCCCAGCATGCCATTTTCCGACTGGAAGGTGACCGTCATGCCTTCGGGAATGTAGTTGGCGACCAGGGTCGGGATACCGATGCCCAGGTTGACATAGAAGCCGTCCTGCAATTCCTTCGAAGCGCGCTCGGCCAGTTGTTCACGTGTCCACGGCATCAGACGGCCTCGCTCATCTCAAGTTGCGCTACCGCTTCGCTGCTTGAGCGCAGAGCGGCCAGTTGTTCACGTGTCCACGGCATCAGACGGCCTCCCTCTTGCGGATCGTGCGCTGTTCGATGCGCTTCTCGAACGTGCCTTGCACGATGCGATCGACATAGATGCCTGGCGTGTGGATGTTGTCGGGATCGAGGCTGCCCACCGGCACAATCTCCTCGACCTCCGCGACACAGACCTTGCCGGCCGTGGCCATCATCGGGTTGAAATTGCGCGCCGTCTTGCGGAAGACCAGATTGCCGCGGGCATCGGCCTTCCACGCCTTGATGATCGACAGATCGGCCTCCAGGCCTGTTTCCAGCACATAATCGCGGTCACCGAAACGCTTGATTTCCTTGCCTTCGGCAACGATCGTGCCGACGCCGGTCGCCGTATAGAAACCGGGAATGCCGGCACCGCCGGCGCGGATACGTTCGGCCAGCGTGCCTTGGGGATTGAATTCCAGCTCCAACTCACCCGCCAGATACTGGCGCTCGAATTCCTTGTTCTCACCGACGTACGAACTGATCATTTTGCGAATCTGGCGCGTTTCCAGCAACTGGCCGAGACCGAAGCCGTCGACGCCGGCATTGTTGGAGATGACGGTCAGGCCTTTGACGCCGGTTTCGCGCAGGGCGGCGATCAGGTTCTCGGGGATGCCGCACAGGCCAAAGCCGCCGGACATCACCGTCATGTTGTCAAAAACCAGCCCCTCCAGGGCCGTTTTCGCATCGGGAAAGACTTTTTGGCTGGGCATAGGTCCCTCTTCACCGGTTATGCCGCCTACCTAATCCCTTTGCGGGCGAGTGTCATCCGCTTTGTGCACCGCCATATCGTTTCTTTGGAAATCAGTTAGCGGCCAAGCAGGTGCGTGGCGAATTTCAACCATGCAGGCGAGGCAAGAGCGTAGATGGCCAGGGTGTGATTGAGAGCGATCCACATCGCGCCGATCAGCCAGGCAGGATGGAGGCGTCGGCGAGTGACAAGGTCATAGAAGCCGATGAGGACGACCAGGGCATCGCTGGCCAGGTACAGTTCGGCATAGGGCGTCCACAGACTGTTGCCGGCTAGTTTATAGATCGGATCGCCCAGCCAGCGGGCAAAGCCGGCATCGCTGATATAGGCCGTGCCGAGGAGGACCAGACGTTTGTGCGCCGACGGCGTACGGCGCAGGAGGACGGCAGCGGTAACCAGGCCCGCGAATGCCAGTATGTCGGTGAACTGAACTCCCAGGAAGGCGGGCGCTGTCGGATCGGGATGTGGGCCAGCGAGATCGAGTTTCTGCACGATCAGGGCGGTAGCCGGCCCGAGGACCACCATGATGGCCGCAAGACCGATCATGGACAGGCCGAGAAGACGGTGATGATCGTGCCTTCGAAGGCGGATCAGAAAGATCTGGGCGGTGAACAGGACCAGCCAGCCGACGAAAGCGGCGGCATGGACATGGACAATCAGGGGATAAGGCGCTTCATGACTTTGGATATGCCGGGCGATATCGCCGCCGAAGCCCATGACGATACCTAACCAGATCAACCCTGCCATGGCCAGAAAGAAATTGCGATCCCACGGATGATCAGGCGCAAAGCCCTTGGTTTCGCCCATCGTACTGCCCCTTTTACCCTAAGGGAAAGCTGCGCGCGTAACCTTGTTTTGTCAAGCCAGCAGAGGCTTCAGCGACGCATCGGGGTTGGCGATGATTTCCGGATCGAGGCCGGTTTTTCCTTTGGCGATCAATTGTTTGGCAGCCATGAAATCGCCCGGGCGGCTGATGCATTCGGCGCAGAGCAGCCGGCCGCTGTCATCAAGATGATAAAGGCTGAAGGCGCCGGTCGCGGGATCGCCACGCCGGATGGTTCGACTTTGCCCCTGAAGCAGTCCGGCGATCTGGAGCTTGAACTCATACTGATCGGACCAGAACCACGGCGCTTCGACGACGGGAGGGCGAAAGCCGGTGATCGCCGCCGCCGCCTGCTTGGCCTGTTCCAACGCGTTGGGCACGCTTTCGAGACGAAACCGCCCGGAATAGAAGGGAAGCGTGCGGGACGTGACATCGCCGATGGCGAAAATATCGGGATCGGAGGTTCGGGCGTCTTCATCGACGACAATACCGTCGGCGCAGGTAAGATCGGCCGAACGGGCCAGGTCGTCATTCGGCAAGGCTCCGACACCGATCAGCACATGATCAAATTCATGTGCCGTGCCGTCAGCAAGATGGATGACCTTACTGCCACCATTTCCCAGCGACAGTTCGCTGATCGCGCTGGCGGTCAGGATGTCGACGCCATGCCCAGCGTGGGCTTTCGCAAAAAAATCAGAGAGTTGTGGTGAAGCGACGCGAGCCAGGATGCGGTTCTCGCGTTCGAAGATCGTCACCGCGCAGCCGAGATGGCGCGCGGATGCCGCCACTTCAAGTCCAATATAGCCGGCACCGATCAGACCGATACGGTGGTTAGGTTGCAGCGCATTTTTCAAGGCTTCGGCGTCATCAAGCGTACGTAGAAGGTGGTGCGGAACCCGATCGATGCCGTTAAGAGCGAGTGGTCGCGCCTTCGAGCCCGTGGCGATAATCAACTGGTCGTAAGCCACGACATCTGTCGAAGTTAGACCAATTGTTTTATTCTCGCGCGATATGGAGTTTGACCATAGGTTTGTACGCGCATCAATCCTTTGGTCCGCGTAGAAATTTTCACTGCGCAGATACAGATCTTCCAGCCCCGCCTCGCCTTTCAGCCACGCCTTGGACAAGGGTGGTCTTTGATAGGGCAGATAGGGTTCAGCGCCGATCAGCGTAATCGGGCCATCGAAACCATATTGGCGCAGAAATCCGGCTGCAGCCCCACCCGCATGGCCCCCGCCAAGGATAACGACGCCGGCGCTCACTCAAACGCCTTCGGGTACAGGCAGGCGATTCTGCAGGCAAAACGCCTTCAGCGTATTGTTGAGCAGGCAGGCAATCGTCATTGGGCCAACCCCTCTCGGCACCGGTGTGATCGCCAGGGCGCGCGTTTTAGCCGTCTCAAAATCGACATCGCCGAAAAGCTTCTGCTTGCCGTCGATCACTTCGCGGTTCATGCCGACGTCGATGACATAGGCCCCGTCCTTGATCCAGCCTCCGGGAATGAACTTGGTCCGGCCGATGGCGGCGACCAGGATATCGGCGCCGAGGCAGATATCCTGTAAATTCCGCGTCTTGGAATGCGCGATGGTGACGGTGCAATCCTGAGCCAGCAGAAGTTGCGCCATGGGCTTGCCCACAATGTTCGACCGGCCGACAACGACGGCGTTCTTGCCGGAAAGCGTATCGCCATAGGTCTTGACGGCGTCCTGAAGAAGCATCAGGCAGCCCAGCGGCGTGCACGATACCAGTCCCGGCAGGCCGACACTGAGACGGCCCACGCTTTCGACATGGAAGCCATCGACATCCTTGTCCGGGTTGATGGCGTCGATGACCTTCAACGCCGACATATGCTTCGGCAGGGGCAATTGCACCAATATACCGTTGACATTTTCGTCGCGGTTCAGGCCGTCAACGATGGAGAGAAGCTCGTCTTCGGAGGTCGTGTCGGGCAGGCGGATGGTGCGCGATTCCATGCCGATGGCCTGGGTCTGCTCCCCCTTGCTTTTGACATAGACCTGGCTGGCCGGGTCGTCACCGACAATCACGACGGTCAGCCCGGGAACCTTGCCGGAACTGGCTTTCAGCGCGGCGACGTGACCCGCCAGACGTTCACGAAGAGCCGCGGCGTAGCCGGCACCGTCGATGATATTGCCTCGGGATTCGTGCATTCGGACCTCACGGAAGCGCCGCGATCAGCGCCTCGACCAGGGGGCGCAGCGTCAGACTCAAAGGCGCGGCAAGGCCTGCGTCATACAGGTGCGGTCTAGCGCTGTCCAGATAAGTGTCCTGAACAATTTCGATCTGCAGGGCCTGGATGCCACCGGCGGGATCGCCGTAGTGCCGGGTTGTGTAGCCGCCCTTGAACCGGCCATCGATCACGTGGCTGTAGGCCGCGCAGCCTCCGCACCAGGTCTTGAGAACCTCAGATAGTTGCGGACTGAGCGTCCGGCCCGAATCCGTGCCGAAATTAAGGTCCGGCAGCCGTCCGTCGAACAGGCTGGGAATGACGCCACGGATCGAATGGGCATCGATCAGCAAGGCATGACCGTGACGCGCTACTGTATCGTCAAGAGCCTGGCGCAACCGCGCATGATAGGGGCGCCAGTATTGGTTTAACCGATGTTCTACATCCTGCTCGGACGGCTGTTCGCCGTTAATATAGATGGCCCCGCGATCGAAATCGCTCTGCGGGCAGAGACTGGTTTCGAACCTGCCCGGATAAAGTTTGCCACCCGCCGGATCGCGATTGAGATCGATGACGTAACGCGAATGGGTCGCGAACAGGGTTGTCGCCCCCAGTTCGCGCGCAAAGTCGAACAGGCGATGGACATGGAAATCGGTTTCGCGGACAGCTAGACCGGTTTCATTCATCCTGTCCGCGATCGCCGGCGGCAGATATGTGCCGACATGTGGCGCGGCGACGACAAGGGGCTCATCGCCGGAATGGAAATCGAAGGGCGCTACCCTGTCCGTGGTCTGAAGATCGGCCGGCATGGGTGTCAGTTGAGCCCACTGCTGGTGAACCTGTCAAGCCATGCTTGATACGCGCTGTGGCCAGGCTCTGCGGAAACGCTGGTTAGCCTGGCTTTGGCGCCGTCGGCCGCTCCCGCATCGCCTTGAGCCAGCGAGCGATGTTTTCGAGCGATTTGTCCGACCGGAAGCGAATAAGGCGGGCGAAATCGAGCGCCACCACCGCCACGATGTCGGCAACCGTAAAACGGTCGGCAACGACGAACGCCCTGCCCTCCAGCCGCCGGTCGAGCGCCGCCAGGAAATCCCGCCCCGTGCGCACGAAATATTCCGCGACCGGCGGGCTGGGTTCTTCCAGAACCTTCAGCGCGGCAAATGTCATGCGCGTACCGATCATCAGCGGATTGGCCAGCAGCAGTTCGATTCGCCGCGTCCACATTTCGATCCGCGCTGTTTCCAACGGGTCGCGGCCAAACAGGTTGGATTCCGGATGCAGGCTTTCGAGATAACGTCCGATGGCCAAGGATTCACCGATTAACTCACCATCATCCAGCTCCAGGACCGGCAGGCCGTTGCCTCCGCTGGCCGCCACAGCCGGATGGTCACGGTGCTCAAGCCGCATGATGTCGAGCGGCACGATCTCGATATCGCCGATGCCCTTCTCATTCATGATCCAGCGCACGCGGCGCGGATTGGGCGCATAGTCGGCGGTATAGAGCTTCACAGCCCGTAGACCGCGTTCGGCAAGGCGCCGACCACCGCCGCCGACAGGCACGTGGCCAGGAAGCCGCCCAGCAGGGCCTTCCAGATCAGGCCCAGGATTTCCGGGCGGCGCGCCGGCATCAGGGCGCCGAAACCGGCCACCGAAATCCCGACCGAGCCGATATTGGCGAAGCCACAGGTAGCGTAGGTCAGGATGATGCGCGTACGCGGCGTCATTTCGGCGACCGGAATGGCGGCCAGCCTGATGAAGGCGACGAACTCGGTCAGCACCATCTTGACGCCCAGGATCCAGCCGCCCGTGCCGCATTCCTTCCACGGAATGCCGATCAACCAGGCCAGCGGCATGAAGAGGATTCCCAGGATGCGCTCGATGGTCACTGGCTGGCCGCCCCAGGCCGGCAGGATGCTCAGGATCATGTTGATGAGCGCCACCAGCGACACCATGACGATCAGGATGGC
>OUNJ010014924.1_pt1 | contig 67624 bp, 98 predicted proteins | sample 1755361 | NCBI WGS metagenome assembly OUNJ01 (sample SAMEA3914825, study PRJEB12502) | metagenome | biome: forest; material: soil | place: USA | collected 2012-03-12 | depth 0.1 m
CCCGCCTCGTCCACAGAACGCGACGCCGAGGCGGTGATGGTGCCCACCGTCTGGTACGTGTCGTTCGTGTTCGTGGTCGTCACGTTGCTGGACGTGCCAGCGACGCGCGATTCCACGGGCGTCGACAGCGCCGTGTCCGCTGCGTTAGCAGTGCGGGCCGCGCCCGTGGCGCCGACGCCAATGCCGATGTACAGCGGTTCCGCCTGCGCGGGCGTGCTGCCGATGTGGCGCTTGGCAGCGATGGCCTTGCCGCTGTTGGTGATGACGGTTGCGGTTCCGAATGCCATGGTGACAGCTCCTTAGGCAGGGACGGCCACGGCAGCCACAACAGCGGCAGCTTCGGCAGGGGTCATCGGGGCAGCCTCGGCCGTGCGCCGCGTGCTGGCTTCTTGCTCCAGCGCCGCGCCCACAGCCCGGAGGTACGTGGTGTCGGCCTCGTGGCGCGCCACCTCGGCAGCCGCCTTCGCGACAATCTCTTCAGGGGTCATTTCGTCTTGCTCCGGTTGCTGTGGAAACGTGACTTCACGGAACGCTTCAGGCGCCTGTACAGGATGCCAGCGTTGCCCGCGCAGTGGATGAAGAAGTTGGAATGGCTGAAAGCCACGACACCCAGGTTCTCCACCGTCCCATCGGCCCGCATGACAACGGCTTCCACCGACTGCATGCGAACACCGACTTTGCTAGACGTGATGGACATAACACAGGCTCCTAATTGCGGCAACTGTAGCATGCACCTTTGACGAAATCGGGGATTTATACCTTGATAGTTTGCAATTCCTGGTAATCTCAAGTAGGCCAGTTCATAAAGCAAAACGCCACCCGAAGGTGGCGTTTGTATGTCAGCGTATCTGCACGCTGCGCGGAACTGGCTGTGGCTTAGGCGGGGACGGAGCGCCTGCCATCACAAAGATGACCTCGCCTTCCGCCCAATGTGCAAGCACCCTTATGAGGCGCCGCACTAGCTTCGCGCGCCACATGGCCGCGCGCCGTCAGGCCAGCGAAACCGTGACCGCCGTGGGCACCGGTTGCAGGTTCTGCGCCGTGCCCGAGAAGCTGATGGCCGGGGCAACGCCCGCACCCGTGATGTCGGTGGATTGCACGGTGCCGGTGAACGAGCCGGAGCCCACGTTGTTGAAGTCCTGCTCGACGCTGAACGTGCCGTCGGCGGCCGGGGTGATGCTGGACGCGGGGATCTGCGCGCGCTGCACGTTGCCGGATGCATCGGTCAGCGTGACGTCCAGGTTGACGACGGTGGCGCCGCTGGCAATGGCGGTCATTGCGCCGATGATGATGAGTTTGACGGTACCGGACATTGAAACTCCTGGGGTGCTAGAAGGGGGGTGACCACACTTGACGCGGTGGCCGTTGCGTTCTATTTCTTGCGACGCATCGTCGTGAGGTCGAGCTCAATCGCCTCGCCGTTCTCGCGGATGGTCACTTTGACACCAAGCACCCAACACAGGAAACGAAACCGTATGAGGTTGAACCAGTCCTTGACGCGATTGTACATATCGTTCCTTGTAAGGGTGTCGAGCGCAGGGATCGAACCTGCCACGAGTGTTGAATGGACACGGCACCTTAGGCCAAAGCTTCGGGACGCGCTACGCAGTTCGGCGGATGCTGCTTGACTGCAAACTCGGTGCACCATTGCACCGCTCGACGGAATTATTGCCGGTTGCTCGTTCCTGAATAACGTAAAGGACACCCGGCGTCCTTTAGAACTTGCACGTCGTCACGTGTAGAGGTTTGACAGCTTTTGCTCACCCCGTTGGCATCTACTGCCAGTGGTTAGGCTGCGGCAATAGCATAATCCGCACTTAGCTGAACTATTCCCAGCCGTCAGCTCGAGCCTGCCCTCGTGCTTGCTTTCGCCGCGAAAGCGAAATCGGTGCCGGTTGCACGCCGGCGGCAATCCAACGGAACTTAATCCGCTTCTGTGCCTGCTTTTGACAGCAACGACTACCGCATAGACCGGCGACATTCGAGCTGACTTGTATGGTGCGAGCGGCCCATCCCGTGCTGGCGTCGCTTCCAGTCGGTGACGATGAGGTTCTATCCGCTCGCATAAATGGCGCCCGCACCGCCCAGCCCGTGACCCAGGGCGGCAACTCATCGAAGAGAATCCCTGGACTCGGTAACGCTGGTTCAGATGCAGTGCGGGCATAAACGTTACAGCGGGCAGCCGTTGGTTTCACGACATCGGGCAGACGGGGTCTTGCTACCTATCCGCTGGGCGCGTATACCGCAAGCGGGCAAGGCTGCCCGCTGTAACGTTCAAACAAACACGCAGATTGTAAAAGAGCAGGGTGGGCGTCCACTTGTTACTGCCGGCCATTCTCGGCAAATGAACGCCCGTGCAGCGGGTGACCGCATGGCAGGCCCGTCGCGCAGGGCAGGAAGCAGAGGCGCCCGCGCAGCGACTCCACAGAAGGTGCATGTCCGATGAATTATGTGGTCACCTACCCCATCGGCAGGGGTGTCCCGTAGGCGGCCCCACTGTGTGCCTTGCGGCGGGCAGCGGGCTTACGGGCTCAAGTTTCAGTGCGTCGTGCCAATGATGCGTCAGTTGAAGTGCAAGGCGAATGCCCTGTTCGGCTTATGCAGCGTACCCACCACGGCCCGCCTATGCGGCCAAGCTGGGCACTCGCCTTGCGCTTCGTGTTGGTTGCACTGTACGGGGTTGGCCGGTGCAGTGCAACGTGAAGCCCCGTCACACGTTGCGCGTCAGCTTTCGCGTCTGCTTGCGGCTGTTGCGGTATCAAGGTGCCTATAGTAGAACCATACCGCAACACAAACCAACCGGAGCAAATGATGAACAGCCAAGCCCTTGCACAAGCCAGCGAAGCCCTGAGCCAAGCGATGGACAAGCAACGCCCCTTCAGCTAGATCATCAACCGCAACCACCCCGGCATGAAGCACGGCAACGTCCAGTGCGGCGTGTATGTGTGGTACACGCAGGCATCTTGGCAACAATACAAGTCGGCCAAGTAACACGATCCCAGCCGATCAGCCTCGCGTGCGGGGCTGTCGAGTGCGATCAACCAAGGAAACACACATGCGCGCCACGCAATACTTTTACCGTGCCGGTCAGCGTGCCGCGTCGATGAATATCTTGGCACCTGAAGCCATCGCGATGTGGTTCGGACTGCGTCCGGCCGACCTTCCGCGATGGGCCTATCACGCCTTCATGCGAGGCGTGATAGGCCAATTTTGATCGTTAACCACCAAGGAACTCGCCATGTCCGGCAATAGCTACAGACGCCGCCTTAAGAAGTCCCAACGCAAAGGGTATGTACAGGGCTGGTATGAAGCATGGTCGGCTGGCTGGAAAGCAGGGCATGCAGATGGCTATGCGCAAGGCAAACCGTTTGGATTGCCTAACCCGACTGAATATGCTTCGGCGGTTAAGTTCATACAAGAGTTTCAAAAAGCTGAAGCGGAGCTAAACGGCGATCCGGCATTCGTACCGCCGTATCCCGCAGACTGGATTGTGTGTGCAGTGATTGCCGCTAGGCAGCTGAATCGCAAAGATACCGTCTAATCCTAACCCATCAAGGAACCTACCATGTCCTACCTCCCCAAGTTCTCCCACGAAGAATTCATCCAGGCTGCTGCCACCCTGTACGGTCCTGGCGACATCACCGACATCCAGGCTGCGTGGGCGAACGAGGCGCTGCACGAAGCCCGCAAACTGGGCTACCGCTTCAACGCCAGCGGCAAACTGCTGAACCTGCTGGTGTGGACCGTCCTGGACTTCACCAACGGGCACATCGTGGGCGTGTACGCGACGGAAGACGGAGCCAAGCAAGCCGCGCGACGCGTGGAGCTGGCAACGGCGCATGTGTGCCACGTGCGGCCCGCGCCGGTGCTGTGAAGCAGGATGTTTAGGGCCGGAGGATTCTACTAATTTAGTTCTCACCCTCCTCCCCGATGAACGATTCAACTGGCGCCCTACGGGGCGCCTTTTTGTTGCCGTGACCACATGCGTGCGCGGGCGCCTGCGAGCTTCCGGTGGAATGAATATCAACTAGATTCTAATATTGCGTGATACTACCCTTCGAAACCGGTTTTACCTATGTATATAAGCAAATTATTAGAATTATTAGAATTATGGGTTCAGGGGGGGTAGGGAGGTACTGGGTGGTGAGTTTTCCTCACCCTACCACCCCTTACCCCCGTGATATAAAGGCCACGATGCTATTTTTGCTTATTTTTGCCATTAGTAGCCCCAAAACACCCCTCCTCACCCACCCCCGTCACGCTCGCCCCACCCAATTTTCCACGCCAACCTGCCATAATGGCCCATCGTTACTAATTCACCCATATCCAGGATTCAATATGCGTGTCACAACCCTACCTTTCCACCACATCTGGGGGCCGAAAACGCCCGAACAAAACGCGGATAACGAGGCGTATGAGGCGCTGAAACTTGCCAACCGACAGCGCTGTGATGCCCTGCTAGCGAATGAGGAATTCGCCACCGCCATCAGCCAAATCACCACCAAAAGCAAACTCTCCGAATACGCCCTTTGGCCCTACGTTGGCGCCCAATTGGGCAATCCGCCGGGGCCTTATGACTATGCGGATACGCCTGAAAAGGTGTTGGCCGCATATTTCGCCGACAACCCGCAAGCAGACGATGGCGCGAGCAGAGCATGGCAAGCCGAACAACAAGAAGCCAGCCGGCGCAACGCAAAGCAGGCTGCGGCGCGGGATTGGCAGGAAACCTGGACGCGGTGGCAGGAGGCGTGCGCGGAGCGCAAGGCGAGGCATGCATTGGCATTGGCGCGGCATGAAGCCCGTGTGGCTGCGTCCAAGATGCAGTACCTGGAAGAGACCAGCGACCCGGCGCCAGCGCAGCCGCACAAGCCGGTCTGAACCGTCAGGGCTTACGAACTCCGTAACCCCCGCGTTACACTGCAACCGCGCCCCGCTTTGGCTGCGCTTCCAATTCATCATGCCCACTACCCCCAGTAGCCCCAGCGTGTCAACGGCGCAAGACACTTTCGATCGCACGTACATTACGAGCACCGAAATCATCAGCCGCCTCGGTATCACCCGCAACGGCATAGCCCATGCGCGACGCCGCGGGATGCTGCCTGACCCCATTGTGGTCAACGATGGGCAGCTATACCTGTGGGAGCGGGACGCGGTGAGGCCGTACCTGGATGCGTGGGCGCTGTGGCTTAGCGTGCGCCGGGGTGGGGGTGTGGCGGCATGAAGGCAGCCCCGCAATGGGGCAGGCTGCCAGCGGAACTAAGGGGTGCGGCACAATGGCTGCTGGCGTCCCCTGACGCGCACGGCGACCTTAAAGTCCCCACCGGCATTGACGCAGCGGGTGCCCCGCGCATCTGCGATGCGCATGACTCGGCCAACTGGCTGACCTTTGACGTAGCGTGCGGCGCGGCGCTGCACTACGGCCTCGCGGTAGGCTTTTGCGTAAGCGCCACCGACCCCTGGGTGTGCATAGACCTAGACGTCAAGAACGCCACCAACTGCAAAGACCCTGCCAAGTGGACACCTAACGAGGTGGTGGCCTCCCATGGCATGATTATGGGCACGTTCCAGTCCTACACCGAGCGCTCCCAGTCCGGCCAAGGGCTACACATCTGGGTTCGCGGCCCTAACTTCGGGCAGGGCGTCAAGCGCGAGTTCGTCGAAGTGTACTGCCAAGAACGCTTCCTGGTGTGCACTGGGGACATCGTGCTTGACAAGCCCGTGCGCGCGGATGCCACGGCGGGAGAGATGGTGCTGGCGTTGGTGGCGCGGATGCGCGAGGCGCAGCAGGACGATGCGATAGAGCTGGAAGAGCTTGAAGAAGTCGACACCGATGCCGAGGTAGTGGAAGCGCTGACGGCACAGGTGAATGGCGACAAGTATGTGGCGCTGTGCAATGGGGATTGGCAGGCCATGGGCTTCCCCAGCGGGAGCGAAGCGGACTTGGCCCTGCTGTCCATGCTTTGCTACCGCAGCCGCAGCAATGCCCAGGTGCGCCGGTTGTTCCGCATGACCACACTGGGCAAGGACACACGCAAGAACAACAAGATCAACAAGAATGACAAGTACATTGACCGCACGCTGAAGATCATTCGCGGCCGGCAGGCGCGGGAAGACGCAGCGACGGCACAGGGCGCAGCGTTGGCGGCGGGGATGCTGGAAAACCTGCGCGCTACGCAGGCCGGGCCGGTGGCAGCGGTAGCCCATGCAGCGGGCGTAGCGGCCCAGGGTGGCCCGCAAACGGGCGCGGCAGGCCCTGTACCGTTGCCCTGGCCCCCAGGGTACGCGGGCGTCCTTGCCCGGTTCATCTACGAAAGCAGCCCGCGCCCTGTACGCGAGGTGTCCATCGTCAGCGCTCTGGGCCTGCTCGCGGGCATCTGCGGCAAGGCATGGAACATCCCGCAGTCGGGCATCAATATGTACATCGTGCTGGTGGCCCGTAGCGCGGTGGGCAAGGAAGCCATGCATGGGGGCATTAGCAAGATTATTGCGCAGATGTCCGGCATGGGGTACCCCACCATCCAGCAGTTTGTGGATTTCAACAAATACGCCAGCGGGCCGGCGCTTACCAAAGCGGTGGCGCTGCGCAATAGCTTCGTCAACGTGGCGGGCGAGTGGGGCAAGACGCTCGCAAGCATGGCGAGTGAGGAACACAAGACGAGCGGCCCCCTGGCTTCGCTGCGCACGGTGATGACAGACTTGTATCAAAAGTCTGCGCACAACAGCATTGTCGGTGGCATCGGGTACTCGGACAAAGAGAAAAACGTCGCCAGCGTCAGCGGCGTGGCCTACAGCATGATAGGGGAGACCACACCGAGCACGTTCTTTGAATCCCTCACAGACACCATGATGGCAGACGGCTTCCTTAGCCGGTTCCTAATCGTGGAGTACGACGGGGACAGGCCGGAAATCAATTACTATCCAAAGGCAAACCTGGAGCAGGAACATTGCAACCAGTTGCACGCCATCTGTGACATCGCGGTGAAGACGCAGACGAGCGTTAAAGGCGTGGCCGCAACGCACGAGGCGGTGGACATGATGCACGCATTCAACTTGGAATGCGACATGCAGATCAACAGCACCCGCACGGACGAGGCGTACCGGCAGATGTGGAACCGGGCGCACCTCAAGGTGTTGCGGCTGGCTGCGTTGCTGGCGGTGGCGGATGCGCCATGGGCGCCGGAGGTGCAGACGTACCACGTGGAATGGGCGCTGCTGGCGGTGCGCAACGACATAAGCGTGATGATGCGGCGGCTGAACGAAGGGGACGTGGGGGTGAGTGACCACAGTAGGGAACGCAAGCTGATGACGTACATCAGCGAGTACCTCACGCAGCCGGTGCCCGAGAGCTACGCGATACCGAAGAACTTGCTGGCGGCGGGCGTCGTGCCGCGCAAGTACCTCCAAGTGCGCAGCCAAAAAACGCCCAGCTTCACCCAGCACCCTATGGGGGCGACGCGGGCGTTGGACGACACGCTGCGCAGCATGGTTGATAGTGGGTACTTGCAGGAACTGACAAAGGACAAGCTGGCAACCGACTACGCCTTCACTGGCAAGGCATACCGGGTACTGGAAATATCAAAGGGCTACAGACGCTGACGGTGCTTGCGGGCGGTACAGCCGTTAGGCTAAAGTTACAGCCATGCAAACGCGCTAAGGAGAACGCAAGGTGACACAGCAGGAGCAAGACATGGTCGCAATCCCGCCCGAACCGGCCGCCACGATGGAAGACATCGTGGCGTGGGACCGCATCAAGAAGGAAACCGAGCGGCTCACCGCCCCCCTGCGCTTGCAGGAGCTGGCGCTGCGCAACCGCATCGTCCGCACCTTCTTCCCCCAGCCCAAGGAAGGCACCAACACCCACGAGCTCAACAAGGGCTGGCAGCTCAAGTACAAGCACGCCGTGAACCGGGACGTCAACTACGAACTGTTTCAGGCCATGGGCGAGCAGTTCGAGGCGGCGGGCTTGCGCAACGCGGGGCAGTACCTGCGGCAGAAGTGGGAGCTGGACAAGAAGCAGTACAACACGCTGACGGAGGAAGAACGGCACGTGTTCGACCAGTGCCTGACCATCAAGGTTGCGAGCCCGCAGATCGAGATCGTGCTGCCGGCCAAGGCTGCCAAGGCGCAGGCGGCAGTGGAAGCGCTGGCACAAGCACACGCGACGGGCGTGGCGCCCAATCCGCCCGTGCCGGGGATCCAGCTGTGATCCGCGCCAGCTACGTCCCCAAGGCCAACAGCCCCATCGGCCAACCGGGCGTCACCATCGACGCGACCGGGCTGCTGGACATGCAGCGGTTGCTCCGTGTGGTCAACCGTGCCATCAACTGCGACCCGGAAGCGGGCGAGGACTTGTTCCAGGTGGCCGACACGCTGGAACAGGCCATCAACGAAGCAAAGGCGGTGCAATCATGATGAACTGGTTCTCGGAAGGCTTCAGCTGGCTCTTCGGCGCCTGGGTTGCCCTGTGCATCCTGTTGCTGGGCCTGTTGGCGGTGGCGCTGTGGGCGCCCGGCCGCAAAGTGCAACCGCGCAAGAAAGCGCAGCCGCAAAAGCCGCGCCTGACGCCGGAGGTGCAGGCTGCGATGGACCGCATGCAACGCCCCAAGCGATTGCCGGCGACGCACATGACGGAAGACGAGTTGCGCGCGGTGTTCCCCAACGTCACGCCCATCGCCGCCCCTGCGCCGCGCCCGCTGGTGCAGCCGATGGCGAACCGGCATGCGCCCATGCCCAGCGGCTTGCGGGTCTACGGCGGCGCGCGCGGTGGCGGCAAGCAGATGCGCACCGATGACGAGCGCCGCGAGTACATCCAGCCCGCGCCGTCCCCGTACAACGATTTCAGCCTCATGGACACCACCTATGCCGCCTCTGCACCGTCCTACGACGCCAGCCCCGCACCCGCGCCCGTCGCTGACTGCCCGGCCCCCAGCCCCAGCTACGACGCCAGCCCGCCACCCCCAGCCGATTCCGGTTGCAGTGGCAGTTCATTCGACAGCGGCAGCACCGGCGGAGGGTGGTAACATGGACGACAACCGCATCGGCGTACTGGTGGCTGGCGTGCTGTGCCGCGCGATGGAATACTGGCACGCCTCCAAGGATGTCCAGCAGCACGTCGCGCAAGGTATGCGCGGCGAACCACTGGACTGCTGGTACGCCTACCTTCTCAAGTGCGAAAACAAGCTCGGCGCGGCCATCGGCCAGCTGATTACCGAGACCAAGGACCTGAAATGACCAACGCCAATCAAATCGCCGTCCTCGACCACGGCTTCGTCAAGCTTCGCAACCTCGCCGGGCCGACGCGGCGCGTCTTCAATGACCCTATGAAGGGCGAATTGATGTGCATGCGCCCCTTCGACGCCGACGACACCGACGTTGCCAACGCGGCCCGCCTGTCGTTCGAAGGCCAGGACCAGGACCGCACGTACGACGCCGAGATGAAACTCGCGCGCTACCTGCTCGCCAACCACCACGACACGCCGTTCGAGGCCATCCAAGTGTGGCTGGAGTTCAAGCTGCCCATCTTCGTTGCCCGCCAACTGGTGCGCCAGCGCACGCAGTCCATCAACGAGGCCAGCGCCCGGTACATCACGCTGCCGCAGGAGTGGTACATCCCTGACATGGAGCATGTGGGCGGCAAGGCTGCCAACAAGAAGCAGGGGCAGGAAGACAACCTGGACGACGTCACCAAGGGCTGGTTCCGGCAGGCGCTGAACACGGACTGCGACAACGGTTACCGGCTGTACCTGCTGGCGCTCGAGCGCGGGGTGGCGCCGGAACTGGCACGGATGTTCTTGCACGTCAACCACTACACGCACTGGATGACGTCCATGAACCTGCGCAACCTGCTGGGCTCGTTCTTGCGTCTGCGTGACCACAGCCATGCGCAGTACGAGGCCCAGGTCTACGCGCGGGCCACCGTGCAGCTCCTGGAACCGCACTTGCCGGGCCTGATGGGGCTGTATGCGGAACTGGTGCGGCAGCCGTGACGAACACAGACGACATCCGGGGCGTAAGCCCCGAGGAGCTGGAACGGCGCCGGGTAGCGGCCCAGGAAGTCATCGCCAAGGCGAAGGCTAAGTGGGACCGCATGGTGCGAGCGCGCACGCCGCTGACGCGGAACCAAGGGGTGGCGGAGCTGCACGCGGGGCTGCGCGACCGTGTGGCTACCAGTGCATTCGTGCTGCATCAATGCGCAACACATGACCGCGCGCTGTACTATCCCCTGCCGTGCTTCCGCGACATCCCGCGCATGACGAACCAGGAGGCAGCGTTGCTCGTTATGCTGATCCGCCGCTACCACAACGCCAGCCACCAAGCCATGCAGGCCAGGAAGGAACAAGAAGATGCCACACCCGATGGACAGCACGAAGCCGATGTTGGCGTGCGACTGGAACCCCCAGAAGCTGAAGTTCCCGCTGTGGGTGCAGCCGAAGATTGACGGGGTACGGGCACTGAATCTGACGGGGCGGTGCACGGGCCGCAGCCTCAAGGAGCACGGCAATCGCCACGTCACGGAGTTCTTCAGTGCCGCTGGTCTGCAAGGGTTGGACGGGGAGATGGCGGCGGAGCGGGAGACACACCCGGATCTGTGCCGCCTGACCACCAGCGCGATCAGCACCGCGGACGGGCAGCCGTGGTTGCGGTGGCATGTGTTTGACTTAATCAACACCATCACTATCGCCATGCCCTACGCACAGCGGTACGACTGGCTGCGTTCCAAACTGGACAACATGCCGGAAAACAACCTGCCAGCCGCCCCGCATCTGCGGCTGGTGCCGTACAAGGAAATTCTGTCCCTGGACGCCATCTACGAAGCGCATGCCGAGTATGTGGAGGCGGGCTATGAAGGCACTATCCTTCGCAACCCTTACGGCCCGTACAAGTCCGGCCGTTGCACGGCAACGGAGTGCAACCTGCTGCGCATCAAGGACTTCACGGAAGAAGAAGCCATCGTGGAGGGGCTGGAAGAAGGGCGCAAGAACCTCAACGAAGCCACCACCAATGAGCTCGGGCACACGGAGCGCAGCACGCACCAGGACAACATGGTGCCCAACGGAATGATCGGCACGCTGCTGTGCAAGGACATCAAGACCGGTCAGCCTGTGCGTGTCGGCGCGGGCAGGCTGACGCACGCGGAGCGGGTACACTACTTGCAGAACCCCGGCGAAATCCTGGGCCGCGTGGTCAAGTACAAAACCATGCCGCACGGCAAGAAGGACAAGCCGCGCTTTTCTCCCTTCCAGAGCTTCCGAGCAGAAAGCGACATGTGATGTTTGCACTCTTTGGTGGCCGCAAACCCGTTCTTGCCGGCAACATGACCCGGGCTGAATTGGTGCGCGAAGCCGAACGCCTGTTCCCCTACCCGTCGCCCATCGTGCAGCGCATGATCGAAGAGCTGCGCAGCGACCGCAAGGTAGTGCACAGCGGCACGGAATCAATGCCCGTCGGCGCGCAACAGTGCGCGGACGACCAATGCCCGGCGTGCGGTGCCCGCATCTTTTACATCAAGTGACCACACAGCATGAGCTTCCTTCAACAAGTCAGCCGGGGTGTTAGCCGTGCCGGGATCCGTGTCGTTGTGGCCGCATTGGAAAAGATGGGCAAGACCACCTTTTGCGCCGGGGCGCCGGGCGTTTTGCTGGTACCACTGGAAGTCGGCTTCGCCGGCGTCACGTGCGACAAAACCCCGATGATCCAGACGTACGAAGACTTCATGACGCTGCTGCAAGAAGTTATGGACGCCGCCAAGCGCGGCGCCTTCCCGTACCGCACGCTGGCAATCGACAGCGCGACGTCCCTGGAGCGCTTGATCCACGACTACGTGCTGCGCATTGACACGGCTAAGTCCAAGACCAGCACGATGGAGTCTGCCCACGGCGGCTACGGCAAAGCGTACACGCTGGCGGGGCAGGTGTTTGATACGGTGCTGAAGACGCTGGACCAATTGGCGGTCTACGGCGGCATCAACGTCCTTTTCACCTGCCACGTCTTCAGCGCCCACGTCGCCGACCCCACGGCGGGTGAGTACGATTCCTGGGACTTGCTGCTGCACAGCCCGAAGAACAGCAAGACATACGGCAAGCGCGAGTACATCACGCAGTGGGCTGACGTGGTGGGCTTCCTGTACGACCCGGTGTACCTGATAACGGGCGAAAAGGGCAGCATGAACCGCGCCACGTCGCAGAACAAAGGGCGTATGCTGGCCCTTTCGCGCACGCCCGCCTATGTGGCTGGCAACCGCTTCGGCATTGTGGGTGAGTACCCGCTGCCGGCACCCCCGCACAATTCCTGGAACGCGTTCGCGGATACGCTGTACAAGGCATCCGGGATTGATGTCTACACGCGGTAGTTCATGGGCACCGCTTCTAAGCCCTAGAAAAAGGAGAGCCCCATGGGCGTTCAAATCAATTTCGACAGTCGCTCTGTTGTTCCCTCCACCGGTGCGTCGGATCCCATCCCGGCAGGCTGGTACATCGTGGCGGCGGACGAGTCCGAGCTCAAGCCCACCAGCAGCGGCGACGGCGCCTACATCAAGTTCCGCTTCAACGTGCTGGACGGCAAGTACACCGGTCGCAAGCTGTTCGTGAACCTGAACGTGAAGAACGCGAACGCGCAGGCGCAGGAGATCGCGTACCGGGACCTCGCCGCCATCTGCCACGCCGTCGGGCTGGTGGGCATGGTGCCGGACACGGAGATGATCCACGGCAGGCCGCTGAAAGTGCGCGTGAAGATTCGCCCGGCGACGGACAAATACGAGGCGCAAAACGACATCACGGCCTACCGCAACGTGAACGACCCGGACGCCGTCAATGCTGCCCCGGCCGCCGCGCTGGGTGGCGTCCCCCCGGGCTTCGGCGCGCCGCCCGCGCAGGCCCCTGCCCCGGCGCCGCAGTGGGCGCCGCAGGGTGCCCAGCAAGGCCCCGCCCCGGCCGTCTACGCGCCGCAGGGTGCCGCCCCCATGGGGTACCAGCAGCCCGCCCCGCAACAGCCCGCCCCGGGCGGCTGGCAGCCCCCGGCTGGTGGTGCCCAGCCGTGGCAGCAACCGGCCCCGGCCGCCGCCCCCGTCCAGCAGCCCCAGCAGTACGCGCCGGCCCCGCAGCAATACGCCCCGGCGCCGCAACCCGGCCCGGGTGCTGCCCAGCAGCCGCCGCCCTGGGCTGCGCAGTAAGCACGCGCGGGCCGGCTGTAAGGCTGGCCCGCATTCACCAACACATCTAGGAGTACAACGCCATGGATGAACAAACCAATCTCCCGCCGTCCAGCACCCAGCCGGACGCGCCTAGCGGTGCCACGGCGCCCGCTGTCATCAGCCCGCCCATGACGCCCGAACAGGTCGCTGCCGCGCTGGACCCCGATGGTGCCAGCATCAAGGAAAACGCGGGCGCCATCATCGACAAGACTGTCGCGGACATCAAGGGCGACGCTGACAAGCTGGCTGAAGGCGCCGGGCAAGTGCTGGACGCCAAGGTGCGACACCCGGCGCATGACGTGCTGGACGACATGGAACAGCACCTGTCGCAGTTCGATCACTACGCGGTCGCCGTCTACCACGGCTTCCTCGCCCGCCTGCGCGCCCTGCTGTAAGCTGGCCGCGCGCCTGTTCTTCAATTTGCCGGGGCTTTGTGCCCCGGTTGCATCTACGAGGTACGAAAGCATCATGAAAGCACCCGAATACCAAGCCCTCGCCATCCGCACGGCGAAGATGTTCCAAGACCTGGAGAAGGACCTGAACCACGCGGTGCTGGGCATCGTCAGCGAGACCGGCGAGCTGGCCGAAACCGTCAACGCCATCTGGATGGACCTGCCGCCGAAGGAAGGGCAAAGCCACCAGGACAACATGAAGGAAGAGATCGGCGACGCCTCGTGGTACCCGGCGCTCGCTTGCACGATTTTCGGCTGGAAGTTCGAAGACCTGATCATCGCCGATCAGCAGCACGTCCGCGAACTGGACTTCGCGCTGTTCAAGGCGTCCAGCGTCATGTCCCCCGTGGCGGTGCACGAGTGCATGACGGGCTTCGCCGGCGAGCTCGCCACGCAGTTCAAGGCCCTGTACGTGTACGGCAAGCCGCTGAACGAGGACAAGTTCAAAAAGTACCTGTCGCTGTTCGTGACGGCGACCGCCATGCTGTGCGAGATCAACCAGATCGAGTACGCGGATGCGCTGGAGTACAACATCGCCAAGCTCCGCAAGCGTTTCCCCAACGCCTACAGCGACGCGGACGCACTGGCGCGCGCGGACAAGGCGGCCTGATATGCCGCGCCTCCACGGATTAGCGATTGCTGTGGGGGCTGCGGCAATCGCTTGGTGCCTTCTGGAGCTGGGTTTCAAAGTCGGCTACTGGCGCGCCCAGCTTGACGCACCTCCGCCGGTACAATGCCCAGTGCCAAAGACCGAGCCGCAACGCTGCGTAGCGTGGTGGTTCGGCAAAGACAACACGAACGACAAGACGGCCCTGCGCCGTCAGGTATGTGGTCAGGAAATCCATGCAAGTACGCCTCGCCGTTGAAACCCTGCGCGCCATTGAGCGCCATCTGGTAGCAGACCAAGGGGCCAAGTTTCGTGGCTTCCAGCGGCAAGTGCTGCCGCACATGACGGACGCGTACCGGGACGAACCCGAAGAAGGGTTCCGCTCGCACCTGGGGGCGTCGTTGCTGGGCACGGAGTGCGCGCGGGCGCTGTGGTACGGTTTCCGCTGGTACACCAAGTCCGTGTTCAACGGCAAGACGCTCCGGCTGTTCAACCGGGGACACCTGGAAGAAGGCCGGTTCATTAGCCTGTTGCTGATGATCGGGGTGCAGATTTTCCAGCAGGACGCACATGGCAAACAGTTCCGCATCAGCGAACTTGGCGGCCACCTGGGCGGCAGTGGCGACGGTGTGGCGCTGGGTGTGCCCGACTTGCCGCCTGCCATGGCGGGGCTGACGGAATGGAAGACGCACAGCGAGTCCAGCTTCGCGGAACTGGCGGGCAAGGACTGGCGCAAAGTGCACGAGGGCCTCGTAGACCCCAAGAAGCCCCAACTGCCGTTTAGCGGCAAGGGCGTGCGCGAAGCCAAGTTCCAGCACTACGTGCAGATGCAGACGTACATGCGCAAGATGGACCTGATGTTCGCGCTGTACGGCGCCGTGAACAAGAACACGGACGACATCTACATGGAGATCGTTGTGCTGGACACGCAGTTTGCGGACCAGTTCCTGGAACGCGGGCGCAAGATCATCATGCTGGCGCAGCCGCCGAAGAAGCTGAACGAGTCGCCGGGCTGGTACGGCTGCACGTTCTGTGACCACAAGCCGGTCTGCCATCTGCGCGCCGTGCCGCAGCGCAATTGCCGGACGTGTGTGTTCAGCGATCCGCTGGAAGACGGGACTTGGAAATGCACTAGCGCCGTGGTTGCGGCGCTGGGTGCGCAAGAACAACTGTTGTCCAAGGTCCAGCAGTTGCAAGGGTGCAGCCACTACGAGGTTCGCGGGTGAGCCTGACGAAAGTCCCGCGCGATTACCAGATCGCGGCGCACGACAGCCTGTACACCTACTTCGCGGAGCGGGTGGACCCACCGCGCCCGCGCAACCCGGTCATTGCACTGCCCACCGGTACGGGTAAAGCCATGGTAATCGCCATGTTCCTGATGTCCGTCACTAGCCGGTGGCCGGGCCAGCGCATCTTGGCGCTGACACACGTCAAGGAACTGGTGCAACAGAACTATGACGAATTGCTGGGGCTGTGGCCGCAGGCCCCCGCAGGCATCTACAGCGCAGGCATCGGCCGCAAGGAGCTGTACTACCCCATTACGTTCGCCGGCATTGCCAGCATCGTCAAGGTGCTGCACCTGTTGGGTAAGATTGACCTGATCCTCGTTGACGAAGCCCACCTAGTCAATCCCAACGAAGAGACGATGTACAAGTCACTGATTGAGGAACTGTTACGGCGCAACCCATTCCTAAAGGTGATTGGCCTGACAGCGACGCCGTATCGGCTGGGGCACGGGAAGATTACGGAAGACGGCATCTTCACCGACATCTGCTTTGACATGACCGGCATGCGGGCGTTCAACTGGCTGTTGCAACAGGGCTATCTTGCGCCGCTGGTACCAAAGCCTACGCGGGCGCTGCTGGACACGGATGGCGTGGGCATGGTGGGCGGGGAGTTCAACCTGGGCAAGCTTCAAGTTGCGGTTGACAAAGATTCGATCACCGAAGCCGCATTGCGCGAGTGCCTGGAGCGGGGACACGACCGCCAGCATTGGCTGATATTCGCCAGTGGCGTTGAGCACGCGCACCATATTGCGGACATGCTGACCGCAATGGGAGTGCCCACCGTCTGCGTGCACAGCAACACCAAAGCGTACCCGATGTCCGAAGCGCAGCGGGACGAGAATATCCGCGCGTTCAAGGCCGGCGAAGTGCGGGCGGTGGTAAACAACAATGTCCTAACAACCGGGTTTAACTTCCCGGCCATCGACATGATTGTGATGCTGCGCCCTACGCTGTCCACTGTGCTGTGGGTGCAAATGTTGGGGCGCGGCACACGGCCATGGCCCGGCAAGCGGGATTGCCTAGTGCTGGACTTCGCGCGCAACAGCGTGCGCCTTGGCCCCATCAACGACCCTAAGATCCCACGCAAGAAGGGCGAAGGCAGCGGAGAAGCCCCTATCAAGCTCTGCCCGTCATGCGAAACCTACATCCACGCCAGCCTCAAGCACTGCGACCATTGTGGTCACGAATTTGTCTTCAGCCACAAGTTGGAAGACTCGGCGGGTACAACGGAGCTAATCAAACAAGACTTGCCCATCGTGGAGATGTTCCCTGTTGACCACATGACGTATAGCTTGCACCGTAAGCTGGGTGCGCCGGAGATGCTGAAGGTGGCTTACTACAGCGGCATCAACAAGTCGTTCTACGATTACGTGTGCGTGGAGCACGACGGGTTCGCAAAGCGCAAGGCGCTGAAGTGGTGGAAGGAACGGGCGCCGGAAGACATCGCCATGCCGGCCACAGCGCGGGAGGCCATAGAACTTAGCGGGATGCTGCGACCCGTTACGCACTTGCGGGTATGGGTGAACAAGAAGTACCCTGAGATCATGAACTACTGCTTTGACGGCACTGCGTTTGATACGCAGATGGATGATGGCAAAGTGGTGACTACGGATGTACGGGGCGATGCACCAGCGCCTAGCCCGGCGCCTAGCCCGGCGCCGTACGACTTGTCTGATGATGACATACCGTTCTAGGCAGCCGTGATGTAACAAATGTAACGTTGACTTGTTTGGTTGTCACGGACTGGGTACAGTGCGTTCATGCACCAGCAATACCGCTGCTGCACAAACCGCCACTTCCAAGGAGTACCCACCATGCTGCAAGCCCACCTCCACCAAGCCCGCATCGCGTTCAAGCCGCAGATCAAGTCCAACGCCAAGCGCTTCCTGGTCAAGACCAACAAGATCGCCGAGTCCGACCTGGACCTGTACTTGACGCAAGTGGACGGCCAGTGGGGCACCTTCGTCAACGAAGCCGGCGAGCCCATCAAGGCCCATCACCTGCTGGCCGCTGCGGCGCGCAGCGCGGAGGCGGAGCTGGCTGCCGCCCCGGTGGCGACCATGAACCATCAAACGGGCATGTTCGAAGAGCCGGCCCTGGGCCCGGAAGAGGAAGAAGAGGACGACGGCGAGTTCGCCGGCTACGCGGGCGCCAGCGCCTTCGGCGCCATGGTGGCCCCCGTTGCGCCCGTGGCCCCCGCTGCCGCCCCGGCCGTGGTGGTGCGCGACGGCAAGGTGGTGGACCCCAACGCGGCGGAGCAGCCGGAAGATACGGCGGCTGACTGCGTGTACAAGGTGGGTGACCCGTGCCCGCTGTGCCAGGGCGCGGCCGGGAACATCACGGAACACAACCCGGGCGTCAGCTGCCTGTGCCACAAGTGCGGCAAGGTCTTCAGCGAGCTCACGGGCCGCGAGGTCCGCACCGGCTACAAGCGCGGCAACGCGAACAGCGGGTACAAGATCGAGAAGGAGCGCCCGCAGCAGAACGGCATCACGCGCCGCAGCGCGGGTACCCTGATCTCCCAGATCTGGGCCATGTTCGACGAAGTCGGCCCGACGCTGACGGTGTCGCAGGCGCGGGAGATGGGCAAGGAGCGCGGCTTCAACCCCACCACCGTGGAGATCGCCGTCTACCGGTGGCGCCAATTCAACGGCATCCAGTCGCGCCAAGCCAAGGCAGCCAAGTAAACTAGCAGCCGTGCGGCCCGCAAGGGCCGCCCCTGCCACCACTTCGGAGCACACCACATCATGAACGCACCTGACAACATCCTGGACAAGATCCGCAAACTGCTGGTTCGCGCGCAAGACGAGCGCGGCAGCACGGAAGGCGAACGGGAGACCGCCTTGCGCATGGCGCACAAGCTGATGGCGCAGTACCAGCTTGATCAGCTGGACCTGGACGAGCACGAGCGCTATCGTGACGACCCCATCCAGCACTTCGATGAAGAAAGCTACAGCACGCCCTGGACGAACAGTGTGCGCCACGCGATCGCCGACCTGTTCAACGTCCGTTACTTCCTGGGCCGCAAGATCAACGCCACGCGCATGAAGCACCATTTCGTCGGCCGTACCAGCGACGCGACGACGGCGATGCTGATGAGCGCGTGGATCGTGGCTGGGCTGGTCAAGGAGGCTCGCAACTACGGCGGCGGCCAGTACCAAAGCCCCGCCGGTCGCGCCTTCGGCATTGGTGCCGCGAGCAAGCTGCGCAGCCGTGTCAACGAGATGATCAAGGCCAATGTCGAGGAAGTCAAGGCAGGTTCCGGCCGCGACCTCGTGGTGGTGAACACCAACGCAATGGCAGACAACGACGACTTCATCGAGGCCACCATGGGCTTTAAGCTCAAGTCCCGCGCCGTGCGCCGCACCAGCTACTCCATGCGCGACTTCGCAGCGGGCAGCAAGCACGCCGACTCCATCAATCTCAGCAAGCAACTCGCCAACCGTGCGGGCACGCTGGCAATCAAGGGGTGACCACAATGTGGGCCATCATCAATCTTGATGGCATGATGTTCGTGTACGCCAGCGAAAACCAGCGGTTGCTGAGTTCGCTGGCGTATATTGAACTGTGCCACGTAACGACGCGCGTCTGCGACGCCAGTCACCCGGAAACCTACCGGCCGTTCACGGTGGGGCAACTGATGTCGCTGTACCGTAGCGTGACGGGTGAAACGGGTGCGCTGCCGCGCGCCAAGCTGGTGGAGCTGTTGGCGGCCAATGCGTACCGGCTGCCGGTGGTGGATGCCAACCCGTATGAAGCCATGGTGCAGGCGAACATGATTGGCGATGACGATGACGGGTATTACCGCTACGTCAAAGGCGCCAGCCGGGCGCAGGTGCTTGACGACAGCGAAGCGCCCACCCTGGTCGGCCTTCGGTGGCTTGCCAATGCCCCGCCCCGGCCCGCCGTGGCCCCGCCAAGCGTCCCGCAGCCCTGGGCCGCTACCACCCCACCAGCACCCGCCCCGGTGGCCCAAAAACCGGCCCCAGCGCCAACGGCTGAGCTAAAGTTCAAGCCGCCGTGGCTTTGAAGGTTGACGGGATTTGCCCGTCATAAAATCACGTACAGTACGAACCCTGCGCAACGCAGTCGCAACGAACCAACCGAACCGAAGGAACATCATGAACGCCAAGACCCACGAACCCGCCGCCGCGCCTGCTCCGGCCCCCGCCACCCCGACGCCGGAGCAACTGGCCGCGCAGGCTGCGGCGCAGAAGGCGGCCGACAAAGCTGCCGCCGAAGCCAAGAAGGCCCAGGAGAAGGCGGCCAAGGAAGCCGAGAAGGCGCAGAAGGCGGCCGACGCCAAGGCGGCCAAGGAAGCGGATGCCGCGAAGAAGGCCCAAGAGAAGCAGGCTGCCGCCGATGCCAAGGCTGCGGAATCCAAGGCCAAGGCTGACGCCGTCGCGGCGAAGAAGGCCGAAGCGAAAGCCGCCAAGAAGGCCAAGGAAGACGAGAAGGCGAGCAAGGCCGCTGCGAAGCAGGCGGAGAAGGACGCGAAGCTGGCCGCGCAGAATGCGCGCAAGCGCGTGGAGCAGAACGGCGCCAAGCGCCCGAACCCGGGCGGCAAGTGCGGCGGCGCGTGGGACCTCATGGACGCCATGAGCAAGGAACGCGGCCGTCCGGTGGCAATCGCCGACCTGCTGGCCCGCTCCACGCCCATGGGCATGAACGAAAACATGGTGCGCGCCAACTACGCCTCGTGGCGCAAGTTCAACGGCGTCTCCGGCCGCACGCTGAGCGACGCGGACATCGCCAAGGCCAACGCGGCTTCGCAGGCCCCGGCGACGGCCTGATACGGGCCGCAGCACTGGCCTAGCTGCTAAACTGGGCCGCACGCAGCAAAGGGCGTCTACGGACGCCCTTTGCATTGGTTCATCCCCATCAACCCACTAAGCCTAAAGGGGCAGGCATGCTGAATCAGCAACCCATGGAGCACATCGATCCGGACTCGGGAGAGTACCTAGATGTGCACAGTATCTTCGCCACGCTGCAAGGCGAAGGCCCGTTTACCGGCCGGTCGGCCATCTTCATCCGCCTCGCCGGCTGCAACCTACAATGTCCCGCGTGCGACACGGACTACACCAGCAAGCGCACCAGGATGCCAATTGGCGACATTCTGCAACAGGTGGAAAGCCTGTGGCCGAAAGGCGCAGCGCAGCCCCTTGTGGTCCTCACGGGTGGTGAACCGTTTCGCCAAAAAATCCAGGCGTTGTGCACGCTGCTGACTGTGCATCGGACATTCACGGTGCAGATTGAAACCAACGGCACATTTCCGCCGCCGAACCTGCTGTTCGCGGAACTGTGCAGCCTGAAGCTGACGGACGAGGGTTGCGTCTTCATTGTGTGCAGCCCCAAGACGGGCAAGGTGCACCGGCAGATGGAACCGCTGGTGGCTGCGTACAAGTACGTCCTGGACGCGGACAGCGTGCATGAGCAAGACGGGCTGCCGCTGCGCGCGCTGGGCCACACGGCGCACCCTTACGTGGCGCGGCCCACGCTGGGCTTTCGCGGCCCCGTGTACTTGCAGCCGGCTGACAGGCAGGACGAAGCCATCAACAAGCGCAACCGGCAAGCGTGCGTCATCCTTGCGATGAACGCGCCTGAACAATTCACGGTGCAACTGCAAACCCACAAAATCCTGGAGCTGGAATGACGTACCGTTCCACCAAGACGTTCGGCCATGAGCTGGGCCTGTCCGCGTGCTTTCGCCAGTGGCGCGCGCAGTCGCATTGCAGCCTGTTGCATGGCTATGCGCTGGCTGTGCGCGTGGAGTTCGAAGCCGACGAACTGGACGTGCGCAACTGGGTTGTGGACTTCGGCAGCCTGAAGAGCTTCAAGGACATGCTGGAGCGCACGTTCGACCATAAACTACTGGTGGCCGAAGACGATCCCATGAAGGACGAGCTCTGCGAGCTCGCTGGGCTGGGGCTTGCGGACTACGTGCTTGTGCCGGCTACGGGGTGCGAAGCGTTTGCGCAGATGATCTACGAATACGCCACCATCTGGATTCGCGACAACGGCTACAGCCCGCGCGTGCGCGTTGCCAGCGTGGAGGTGCGTGAACACGGTGCCAACAGTGCCATCTATTTCGGGGATTCCAATTGACCAAAGAACTAACAGCCAAGACACGCCTGATTGAGCAGATGCTGAGCAAGCTCTGCAACGAAAACCCCACGCGACCGGGCCTGGAAGAAACGCCCGCGCGTGTGGTCAAAGCGTGGGAGTTCTGGACTCAGGGCTACGGGCAAGACCCGGCAGAAATCCTGAAGGTGTTCGAAGACGGCGCCGAAGGGTATGACGAGATGGTGATCGTGCGCGACATCCCCGTCTACAGCCACTGCGAGCACCACATGGCCGCCATCTTCGGCACCGTGGACATTGCCTACATTCCCAACGGCAAGATCGTCGGCCTGAGCAAGTTCAAGCGGCTTGTGGACTGCTTCGCGCGCAGGCTGCAAGTGCAGGAACGCCTGACGGTGCAGGTTGCGGAGGCACTGATGACGCACTTGCAGCCGAAGGGCGTGGGCGTGCGCATCCGTGCGCGGCATATGTGCATGGAATCCCGTGGCGTGCAAGCACAAGGGCACTACACGGTGTCCACAGCCCTGCGCGGCGTGATGAAAGACAACCCGGCTTCGCGCGCCGAGTTTCTGCAAGCGATCGGAGCGTGACATGAACAACGAAGTAATTCTTTACTCGGGCGGCATGGATAGTTTTATCCTGAGCAAGATGTACCCGCGTGCGCTGAAGGTCTACTACGACCTGCGCACACGCTACAGCCGCAAGGAAATCTGCCACTTGCCGCACGACGTGATCGTCGACACCAGCATCAACCTTGCTGCGCTGGAACAAGCGGACAGCATCGTGGAATATCGGAATCTGATGCTGGTCACGGCTGCCGCTGCCAAGTATGGCGACCGCATTTTGCTGGGTGCTACGAGTGGCGACCTGAACGCGGACAACACCGAAACGTTCGCACAACGCGCAAGCGAGATGCTAACGTACCTGTCTGTTAGGCCACGCGCAGTGACCGTGGAGCTACCCATGCGTCGCAAGAGCAAGTGCGATCTGGTGGCGTGGTACGTCGCTGAAGGCTACGACCCGCAAGCGCTGGCGCGGACGGTGAGCTGCTACGACGCGGAGCACCCGTACTGCGGCGGGTGCAAGAGCTGCATCCGCAAGTGGCTTGCGCAGGAGGCCTATGGTGTGGGCGGGACGCCATGGCTGGTGAACCCGCAGAACCTGGACTGGCAAGGGCCGCGTCTGCAAGGCATGCGGGGGCTATGGTGGAACAGCCAGAAAGAACAGATGCAAGTGATGACCGTGTTCGAGAAGTACGGCATTCGGCTATGAACGTCTTCCTGGCCGCCGTCTACACGAACCAGTACTGCCAGGATCAGAAGCAGTGGCCGCACTTTAACGACCACGAGCGCGGACTGGTTAACGCCATTCCGCACATCCTGGAATCGTACCACTACGTCGGCGCGCAGCGGTACGTGGATGACATGCGACGCAACGGTGCGCAGATCTTCCTGGACTCCGGCGCGTTTTCGGCCAAGAACCTGGGCGTGGACATCGATGTCAACGCGTATTGCGATTACATCATTCGCAACAAGGACATTATTCGCGTGGAAGATGGCGTGCTAATGGCGTCTGTGCTAGACGGCATTGGCGACCCGCAGAAGACGTATGAGAACCAACTGCACATGGAGAAGTGCGGTGCGCGTCCCATGCCCTGCTTCCACTACGGCGAGGACGAACGCTACCTGGAGTGGTACCTCAAACACTACGACTACATCACGTTCGGCGGCATGGTGTCGGCGAAGACGGATAACCTGATTAAGTGGCTAGACCGCATCTGGAGCAAGTACCTACTGGATGGCAGTGGGCGCCCGCGCGTTAAGACGCATGCGTTCGGCGTGACCACAATTAAGCTCATGGAGCGCTACCCGTGGCACAGCGTGGACAGCTCGTCTTGGATCCAGGCGGCAAGCTTCGGCAGTGTCTACACGCCGCAATGGGGGCCAATCAGCATCTCCGAAAAGTCGCCCAGCCGGCACGATGCTGGCAAGCACATCACGACGTTTACGGAAGTGGAACAGCAACTGGTCAAGGAGCTCCTGGCGAGCCAGGGCTTTGACTGGCAACGGCTGTCAACGGTGTACCAGTCCCGGGCCGCCTATAATTTGTGGGCGTACTGTGAGCTCAACAAAATGATTGACGCACGCGGCAACCGCGATCATATCGCGCTGCATGTCCAGGAGTTGTTCTGATGGCAACCACACAGCCTGACCGCAAGATCTATTGCAACGACGGTTGCAAGCGCGGGATTGAGCCCGAAGAACTGGAGGCAAGCGGCTGGCAGTGGCTGCCGATCACCAACCGGTATCGGTGCGTGGAGTGCTGGCGTGCGCTGCGCAAGGCGAACGAGGAACATCATGAAAACAAACGCTGAACGGAACGCGCAACTGAAGCGCTTGCAAGACCGTTCAAGAGAGCAAAAGCGGCGTATTGCAGCCGGTGAAGTACTAGTCTGTGATGCCGGTAACGTACAGTCAGGGGAGAAGTCGCCGGACGGCAGACCAATCTATCATAAAGATGCGCGACCGGGCCCCGACTATGACATCCTAGCAATGTCTGCATTGTGGGTTTGCCCGCACTGCAAGACCAACATCACAATTCACCGCAAGTTCTGGGACCACCAGAAACAGGATTGGGTGCGCGCAGATGCTCGCTGAACTCAAGTTCGCGCAAGGCGCCATTAACAAGAAAGACCTGTTGCCGGCTTTGTCCCATTTCGCCATCGACAAAGGCCGAGTGCGCAGTTATAACGGCGTGGTGGCGCTGTGCACGCCTATTGCGCTGGACCTGGAGTGCAAGCCAAAGGCGGAGCCCATGGTACGGGCCATTGGGCACTGTGATGAAACGGTGACGCTGGCACGCACGCCTGCCGGCAAACTGAGCATCAAGAGCGGTGCGTTTCGCGCGCTAATCGAATGCCTGCCGGACGAACAGGTGACGCCGCATGTGGAGCCAGAAGGTGAGCCCTGCGCCATCAACGGCGGTGCCCTGCTGCAAGCGGTGAAGGCGTGCGAGCCGTTTATCGGCGAGGACGCGTCCAGGCCCTTCTCTAACGGCGTCCTGCTTAAGGGCCGTTCCGCGTTCGCAACGAACAACGTGACGGCAGTGGAATACTGGGTGGGCGGCGACGCGGACTTCCCCAATGTGGTCACCATACCGCAGAAATGCGTACAGGAGATGATCCGCATCAACGAGGCGCCCACGCATGCCCAGTTTGCCAGCAATAGCGTGACGTTCCACTACAGCGGTGACCGCTGGATTCGTACGCAATTGCTGTCTACGGACTGGCCTGACATCAGCGTTATCCTGGACAAAACCAGCAACCCGCAGCCGCTGGACAAAGCGCTGTTCACGGCGCTGGCGAAGATCAAACCATTCCTTGACAAGTACACCCACGTCTACTTCCAAGACGGTTGCATCAGCACCACTAGCGACAAGGAAGAGGGCACCTACGCTGAGATCCCGGGGTTCAGATTTGACGGCCTGTACACTTGCGAGCAGCTAGAAATCTTGCGCGATGCGGTGGAGCGCATTGACTGGACGGGCTACCCCGGCCCTTGTATGTTCTTCGGCCCGCAACTGCGCGGCGCTATCATTGGAAGGCACAAGAAATGATTCTGCAACGCCACCCGCGCCCGGAACCGCAGACGAAAGCTTGGTGCCCGTACTGTGGCGGCTTGTTCAAGCTCGCTGCTTTCCAGCGACATGAAACCGTGTGCCCTAAGAAGCCGAAATAATGCGTAAGGACGCGCTCGGTCTCTTTTGGCAGGACCACGAGAAGGTCAAGCCCCCAAAGAAAGAAGCAGTAAAGCGAACGCCGCCAGCGCGAACGTGGGAAGAACCTGGGTACCTGCCGGGCCTGGAAGAAGCGTTGCGTTTTGACGTGCCGTTGTTCACGTGGGAAGAACTATTCGCAGCGGCAATCAATCGCGAAGAACTGCTGTATGACATCGAATGCTTCCCCAACTACTTCCTAGCCGCATTTGCCAGCTACACCACGGGCAAGGTGGTGTATTGCGAAGGCACGCCAGACAACCCGCTGGATGTGCAAAAGCTACGGTGGCTAATGGAGACGTTCACCACCGTTGGTTTCAACAGCCTGCCGTACGACGTGCCTGTGACCACACTGGCAATTGCGGGCCTGACGACGCAGCAATTGAAGCAAGCGTCGAACATGATCATCCAGGACGGCATGCGCCGCGAAGACGTCCTGAAGCATTTCAAGGTCAAGAAGCTGAAGACCATTGACAACGTGGATTTGATTGAGGTGGCGCCGCTTAGCGCCAGCCTTAAGATCTACGGCGGGCGCATGCACGCGCCCAAGATGCAAGACTTGCCGTTCCATCACGAAACGGTGCTGTCGCCAGAACAAATCGCCATCGTCCGGTTCTACTGTGTAAACGACCTTTGCAGCACCGGTTTCTTGCGCAAGTGCCTGGACGAAGCGGTGCAGTTGCGCCGGCAAATGAGCGAAGAGTACCAGATGGACCTTCGCAGCAAGTCTGATGCCCAGATTGCAGAAGCCGTAATTGGTGCGGCGGTTGGCCGGATGAACGGGTACAAGCCCACCAAGCCATCCATTGCCGTAGGCACGACGTATTACTACGATGTGCCGCAGTTCTTGCAGTACAAGTCGCCACTGATGCAATGGGTGCTGGAACAAGTGCGGCTGACGCCATTCGTTGTAGGCGAGCATGGCTCCATCAACCTGCCGCAAAACTTGGCTGACATGGAGGTGTGCATAGCGGACGGTAAGTACCGCATGGGCATTGGCGGGTTGCATAGCAGCGAGCACACGGCGTCTTACCAGACCACGGACACGCACAGCTTGCACGATTTCGACGTCGTGTCGTTCTACCCCAAAATCATCATCAACCAAGGCTTGTTCCCTGAACACCTGGGGCAAGCCTTCTTGCACGTCTTCAACGACCTTGTGGAGCGCCGTATTGCTGCCAAGGCAGCGGGGCGTAAGGCGGAAGCCAACAGTCGCAAGATTGTTATCAATGGCGCATACGGCAAGCTGGGTTCCAAGTACAGCATCTTGTATGCCCCCAAGCTGCTAATCCAAACTACGCTAACGGGTCAGCTAGTGCTGCTGATGCTAATTGAACGGCTGGAAATGGGCGGCATCCGTGTGGTCAGCGCCAACACGGACGGCATCGTGTTGTACTGCCCGAAGGACAAGAACGAGGCGATGCGCGCCATCGTCAAGCAGTGGGAACGGGACACGAACTTCGAGACTGAAGAAACAAAGTACGCGGCCATCTACAGCCGCGACGTGAACAACTACATTGCAGTCAAGCCCGATGGCGCCACAAAGACCAAAGGCGTGTTCTTCAACCCCTGGACAGCCAGTAGTAAAGACCCAACAGAAAAGCTCAAGAAAAATCCCACTACACAGATCTGTGTTGAGGCGGCTGAGGCTTACTTAATCAATAAGGTGCCGGTAATAGATACAATTCGCGCGGCTAGAGACGTGCGAAAGTTCGTTAGCGTGCGGCACGTTAAAGGCGGTGCGGTGCAGGACGGGCAGTACTTGGGGAAGGCTGTGCGGTGGTACTACAGCACGGAGGAACGGGGGGAGTTGGTGTACGCGGAAAGCGGGAACAAGGTGGCGCGCACGGACGGCGCCAAGCCGGTGATGGAATTGCCGCAAAGTTTGCCAGACGACATTGATTATGATTGGTACGAGCAAGAAGCACACGCCATACTGTCCAGCATGGGCTGCTCTACAGGAATAATGAATGCAGACGTGGGGTTGCGGCCCCAATAACTTCGCGCTACCTTTGTGGCACTGCAATATGGCAGTGCCTGATGGAGTAGTTGTCATGCAAATGACTAACCTGACTGAAAAGCGACTGGAACTGGCGGTGATGGATCGCCTGCGACACGTGATGGAGCCCGCCGTAAGGCTGGCGCTGATGGATGTGCTGCATGGCGGGCGGCGAACGCAGAACGGCGTGACGGAGCCCGCACCGGGCAAGATTCGTAACATCTGGGACACCCTGGATCAGCAAGAGAACCCGGCGCGCCTGACACTGGCGCAAGCCGTGGCCGCGTGCAAGGACAACGAAGGGTTCAACACCAACTGCACCCGCATCCAGTACTACCGGTGGAGGCAGTTCAACGGCTATGCCGACGCCAACTAAATCATCAAGTCCTGCTGAGGAGGGAGGACTTTCCGTTGTACAGTTGCATTCACCTACACAGAGGAGTCACAAGAATGCAACGCGAAACCATGTGCGACCACGACGTGTTCTTCACCGCCAAGCACCACAGCGGCCAAGTAGCCGTGATGCGCCAGCCTGCGGGGTGCCTGACTGCCACGTTGGTGACCACACTGCCGCTACTGGAAGCGGTGCGGGCGTGCAACGCCCTGCGCCGGCAGGCCCGGCCACCCGTGGACTTGCCCGATCGCGTGCTGCCCGTGGTGCCTACCAACCCGCTGATGCACGTCTAAGGGTTTCTACCGAGTTGAAAGTTGATGTGAAGTTCCACCATAATGGCTTCACCGGCAAGCACAGTGCGAACCGGACCGCCACTTACCAAGGAAACAACATGCAAACCACGATGACCCTCGCGCAAGAACTGTTCGCCAGCTATAACGTGCGCGATGCCCGCGCGGAAGCGGAAGCGCTGTGCGCGAAGCGCGAAGTCAAGGCAATCGACAGCGTGTATTACACGTTCGACGACGGTTCGTGCCTGTGCGTGCAGCCTGCCGGCATGTTCGTGTCCTGCCACAAGGCAAAATAAATCGACACACCCGGCAGAAGCCGGGTGCACTACAAACCAGCAGCACAACCCGGCGCGTCCGCCGGGGCTGCAACACCACTAGGAGTTTACTGCCATGGCCCAAATCCCCGCCCTGTCCCGCCAAGCCGAACAACGCGCCTTTGCCGGCGCTGCCCGCCAGCAAGCGGTGCAGCAAGAAGCCCAGCGTGAAGAAGCGCAGCGCGCCACCCGCGCGTGGTCCAAGTACCAAGCCGACATCTTCGCCTTCGTGCAAAACGACACGCGCAACGCGGTGATCGAGGCGGTGGCCGGCAGCGGCAAGTCCACCACCATCGTGCACGCAATGTCGCTGATCCCAGCGGACAAGAGCGCGGTCTTCCTGGCCTTCAACAAGGCCATCGCCGAAGAACTGAAGGCCAAGGGCGTGAACGCCAAGACCTTCCACAGCCTGACCTACAGCCCGGTGACGCGCCACAAGGACGTGCGCAGCGTGGAGACGAACAAGCTGCGCATCCTGGTGGACGAGAACTTCACGGGCAACGACGCCCGCATGTACGGGCAGTTCTGCCAGAAGCTGGTGGGGCTGGGCCGCCAAGTGGGTATTGGCTGCCTCGTGCCGGACGTGGAGGCCAGCTGGATGGACATCGTGGTGTACCACGACTTGGAGCTGGACAACGAGGGCGCCAACCTGGGCCGCGCGATCGAACTGGCCCAGGAGCTGCTGGAGCTGTCCAACGCGGCCCCCATGGTGGATTTCGATGACATGCTGTACCTGCCCGTCAAGGATGGCCTGTCGCTGCCGAAGTTTGACTTCGTGTTCGTGGACGAGGCCCAGGATACCAATGCCATCCAGCGCGCCCTGCTGCGCAAGATCCTCAAGCCCACCAGCCGCCTGATTGCGGTGGGAGACCCGGCGCAGGCCATCTACGGCTTCCGCGGCGCGGACAGCAACAGCCTCGGCCTGATTGTCGAGGAATTCGACTGCGTGCGCCTGCCGCTGACGGTGTCGTACCGGTGTGGTCACGAGATCATCAAGTACGCCCAACAGTGGGTCAAGCACATCGAAGCCGCGCCCAACGCTGCGGCCGGTACGGTGCGCGACCTGGGCAAGCGGTGGGATCCCGCCACGCAGTTCCGCCCCGACCACCTCGTCGTCTGCCGCACCACCCGCCCGCTGATCTCGCTGGCCTACACGCTGATGCGCGCGAAGGTGCCGTGCTTCATCATGGGCAAGGAAATCGGCGCCGGCATGAAGGCGCTGATCAACAAAATGAAGGCCAGCAATTTGCAAGAGCTGGAGACGCGCCTGGGCAAGTGGCTGGAGCGGGAGACGGAGAAGGCGCTGGCGAAGAAGGACGACGCCAAGGTGGAAGCCTTGCAAGACAAGGCCGACGCCATTTACTTCTTGATCGACAGCCTGCCGGAGACGCAGCGCCACGTGAATGGGCTGCTAACCCTGGTGGACAGCTTGTTCGCCGACGGCGTGGGCAAGGTGCGTCTTTGCACCATCCACAAGTCCAAGGGCCTGGAAGCCGATGTGGTGCACTGGCTGAATCGTTCGGCGTGCCCCAGCAAGTGGGCGAAGCAAGAGTGGCAGAAGGTGCAGGAGGGGAACCTGTGCTATGTGGCCGCCACCCGCGCGAAGTCGACGCTGTACCTGATCGAGGAAGGCGCCACGGGCAACGCGCACCCTGACCAAGACGCGCAACGCCTGCGCGATCAAGACGCGCGCATGGTGGAAGAGATCCTGGACCTGGGTCGCGACCTGCCGCGCAACAGCTAAGGAATACGGGGCGCAAGCCCCGTTTGGCTAGGGTGGTACCAGCCATCCCGTTTTAACCGCCCCACGGGGCCGCCAGGGCGCGCGCTGCGCCTGTTTAGGGGTTACGCAATGGCCGACGACGGCACGATGGGCGAGTTGTTCCGCGACTGGGACAAGATGAAAGCCGAACGCAAAGCGAAACGGCATGACCACAATGTGGAGGTGCTGCTAAGCGAGGCCGAAATCCCGGCCCGCGAACAGTCCAAGAACGTCTGGCGCGTGGATACGCCTGCCGGCGCCGTCATGTACTACCCGGCGACCAACTGCTGGCAGCACAAGGGCAAGACGATGCGCGGCGACGTGCATGCCTTTGTGGCTTGGTTCCGCAGTTATTCGTTCGCGAGGCCGCAATGAAGATGCGTTTCGAAGTGGCCTGCGCCCTTTGCATTGCCGCGTTCCTGTTCGCTGCCGCGATGGACGAAAAAGCGGATGCGGCGCTGGCGGCCCGGCACAGGGCGGCCCAAAAGCAAAAGGCACAGCAGCCGAAGCCGGCGCTGTGCCTGGACGTGATGGGGATGTGTCGTCGGACTACGTCTGCGCGGTGGCCTGTGCGTTGATCGTCATGTCTTTGTTCGCGCTGCCCCGCGTGGTGCCAACCCAGTACGCGACAGACGCGGCCCAGACCGCCAGCAGGGTACCGATCATTTGGTCCACGATGGGGTCGCCCGCGTTGGGCAGCACCTTGTACATGCGGCAGACCAGTACGGTGAAGAACCCGATGGTCAGCACCGTCGTCAGGATAGCCGGCATCGGGCTGTGGCTGGCAATCTGCATCTTGCGCGCGCTGTCCCTGTCCGCCGTCACGGCGGCGTCTTGGGCTTGCTGGAAATCTTGGTTCAGCTTCTGCACGTCAATGCCTTGCTGCCCCATGACTTCCAGGTGGTGCTGATCAGCAGCCCGCACCGCCGCAATCTGCTCCGGTGTCATCCCCTGGGCCACAGCCGCCGTCACGCTGTCCGCACCAGCGCCAGCAGTAAGGCCCAACGCGGATTCTAGCGCTGTCACCGCCGTGCCCGCCAGCGGACCGCCCAGCATGGTTGCCAGGGTGGGCGCAATGCTGCTCAGGGCGGTTTTCAAATTGAAACTCATCATGCAACTCCTTGCGAGTAGGTGGCGCCTTGCGCCGTGAACGTGGCGGTCATGGCCTGCTGCCGCATGGCGGGCGCGAAGCTGATGTGCACCCAGTCGCCTTCCATGATGCACTGGTCAAACTTAATACCGCTGGCAACAATGGCGCGCACGATTTGCAGCGGCGTGCCGTAGGCGGGGCATTTGAAATCCACCGCGTAACCCTGGGGGTGCGCCTTGGTAACGAAGTAGCCCGGCCAACTGAGGTCGTCTGCCGGCATGCCGCGCCTCATGCACCAACTGGCGAAGTCCTTTTGGCACAGCACACGTTCCAGCTTTTCGCACCTGTACCCGCTGTCCACGTGAATGGGCAAGTCGCCCAGTAGCGCCCGCACAAACTCCATACCCAGCGCCGCTGTGGTCATACTCGCCACCACGCCAGGGGGCGCCGTGTTGTCGATGCCCAGCCGGACGGCGGTGCTGCTGAAGGTCAGTTCTTCCTGAGAGAAATGCGGGGTGAGTTGCATCACTGGCCTTTCAGAGTGACAATCACTGTCACGTCCCGCGTGCCGCCGCCGTTTTGGCCCAGGTACACATCGCAACTCGTGAGGCCCACGCGAGAGAAACCGTACAGGAGCGAATCGCTGGGGCTGGCCACGCCGGCCCGCGACGGGTCGATAACCACAAGAGATTCCGCGATGGCTTCCGTCGCGAACGCCGTGGTGCTGGGGTAGTTGATGGTGACAACCGGGCCGGTTCCTGCGCCCGTCACGGCTTGGGAAACCCACTGGCGGTTGATACCATTGCCACCAATGATGTAGCCGCTGCCGGCTGCTGGCGTGTCCCAATGCACGACGTCGCCGTTGCCATTGCCCATGACGAACGTGGTACCGTTCCACACCAGCGTCTGGCCCGTAGCAGTGGGCGGCCCTGCGTAGGACGTTACACCGGCCGCGCTTTGGAATGGTACGGTGTTGGGTGTGGCGCCCGGCAGGTTGCCGAATGCGGCCAGGATGTGGGCCAGCATCGTACTGACGTTGCCGTCGTCCGCGATGCTAACACCCAGCGTGTTCGCCATGTACTGGGCGAAACAGGACGCGATCATGCTGGCTTGCCGCAGCGCTTTGTTGAAACGGTTGGAAGGCACAAGGCCCGTTTGGAAACCGTTGGTGACCGTGGACGACGCTGCGTAGGCAGCCTGCGATTCAACGTTGGCGCTGCCGCCGATGGCAAAGGGAAGGAAGTCGTTGCTCATGGTGTTGCCTAGATGATGATTGCCCAGGAGCCGACATCAAGCCCCGCGAAATTGGTGTTCTCCAAGTCGAAGGCGAAAATTGGCCCCGAGCCTGACTGATAGGCATAGCCCGCAATCCTGATGGTAACAGGCTTGACGTCCATATAGCCACCCGTCAGAAGCGTGATGATTTCCGCGCTCGGCGCACCCGCGCCCACGACGCCCAGCGTGATGGTCAAGTCCGCATGGTCTTCAATGAAGAACGAGAAGCCAAGGCTATTGAACAGTTCGTTCGCCAGCAGGTATGCGCTGGGTTTGTTGCACTGCCAGTGATTGTTGAGGATCCGCACCTTCAATACGATGCGGTAATAATCGTCGTTGAAGCCGCCAGGGCGCGCCACGCCAATCAGCATCCCCAGCGTATCCAGTTGCACCCCCACAGCAAGGTCCAAGTCGTAGTATGACGGAACGGCTTGCAGGAACGCCACAATGTCCGCGCACGGTTGCAGCGTAACGCCAAGCATCGCCATGAAATCGGGCTGGCTGCTGTTCGCAACCGGCACAAGGTTCGTGTACTTGCTGATGTCCGCGCTCATCACAGCACCGTAATCGTAGCGTTGGCGGCAACGCCTTGCGCTTGCTGGTTAAAGGCGATGGTGATGTCCGCCGTGCCCGTGGGCGCAGCGGCGGTGCCGAGGTAGAGGGCAGTGAGTTTGAAGGTGTTGTCAGGCACACCGTTGGCATCCGGCAGGCCAGCGGCAGAGATGGCCTGGAAGTACGACACGTCGTCCCCGATGCTCAGCCCATTCGTATACGCAGCCAGCGCCTTCTGGATTCGGGTGGGCGTGTTGACGCTGTCAAAGCCCGCCAGCGGCTGCACAGTGACTGCGTAATAGATGGGCACGACCGCCAAGATGTAGAAGTTAATCGGTGTGGTCAGCCCGTACTGGTCCGTGTACGTGCCGGACGTGGTGCCGTAAGTCTGGGCGCCGGGTGGCTTGGTTTCGCCGATGGCATCGACGATGTCGCTGATCGTGCCGCCGCCAACGATGACGGCGATGCTATGGGCCGGGATGCCGTTGCCGTCCGTGCTACCCGTGTCGTTGTCGTAGACCGTGACAGACGTAACGCCCGTCAGGTTGGAGACAACCGAGTAGATGGATTCCCGGATGCCCAGTGCCGAGATTGCCGTGGACTTGTACTGGCGCTGACGCAGCGCCGCATCGGTTTCCACAGGCGCCCCGGGCACGGCTGCCGCCGCGTTGGTGACAGACTGCCATCCGAGTTGCGGGTTGTTGATGGCGTTGATAGCCCCGGCAATGGCTTGGATGGCACCGGGCTTTTCCGCCGTTGCTGTGACGTCGATGCTGCCGCCCGTGGGGATGGTGACGCTGGCCGGCAAGTCCCACAGGTTGCCCGCAGTGTCCGAAGCCACGCCGTCCACAATGGTGGCATTGGCGTGGCCGACGACCGTGACCGTCGCCGTGCTATTGCCGGGCGTGCCGCGCGTGATGCCCGTGAGCTTCACCAGCGACGACAGCCCCGCGCCTTGCGCATACGTGGGGTTCTGCGCTTGGAACGTAGCGACGGCTGCCTGCCCGCAGTCGTAGTACCCCTGGGCTAGGATGCCCAACCACTGCCCGTCTTGGCTGTCAGCGGACACGTAGATATCGCTGCCGTAGATTTGCTGGAAGCGGTAAACGAGCGTCGCGTAGATGTCGCTGTAGGACGGCGCGCTGATACCCGTGGCGTCCACGGTGGGGGCAAATGTTGCGAGCGGGATGGTTGCCATTAGATGCTCACTTGGAGAGAGGTGGTACCGTACAGCGTATCGATGACCACAAAGACGGACGCGGCCCGCGTGTTGGGATTCACGGTGCTGCTGTACTGGACGATGCCGGTGACACCTTGCGTGTTGACAATGACATCTTGGATAGCTGCGTCGTACGTTGCAACGCGGCCAGCGCCTAGGATTTTGGACTGGTACGGGGTGCCGTAGGTCAGGTCCAGGAACCATTCGCCAACCGCAATTGCCAGCCGTGTCTTGACGGCCTGCGCCACGGCTTCCGGGCTGTTGACCAGGAAGTTCGTCCCGTTCTGCCCAAACGTGTAATCACCCGTCGGGCTCAGTTTCCTGTATCTCATACCGGCGGCCCTGTGTCGTGTGTGCCAGTGCTGACACCGCTGTGGATGTGGCTGGTGAAGTCGCGACCATTGACAATCAGCGTCGTCATGGCATCCAACGTACTATCCACTGCCATCGTGTTGTTTGCTACCACCGGCCCATCCAGGGTGATTAGTGGCGCAGTAATTTTGATGGACGTGTTGGCTTTCAGGTTGACCTGCCCGCCCAATGGGTCCAGTTCAATGACGTTGTTACCGTCCGCAGACCTGACTTGGAGCTTGGTAGCGCTGATGCCGCTGACGACATTGGGGACGCTGCGGAAGCCAGCAAACACGAAACCGTCGGACAGGTCGTGCATGCGGAACAAGCCCTGGGGCTGGATGCCGCCGTTCTGGAACCATCCGTCAATGCACCGCGACGCGAACACCACCAAGCACTCATCGCCCGCCGCAACGGGAAACGTGATGGAACACTGGCCGCCGTGCGGGAAATACAATGGGCAATCCAGCAACGGGCTGATAGACACGATTTGGTCTTGCCCCGTCGTGATGTCGCGCACAGACACCTGTACGCTTAGCTGCACGACGCACGACTGCTGTTCGTAGTCGACGCTCTGGATGATTCCCGGCATTGCCGACCACAGATCGGCCTGCCAACCTTGCATCGCATTGGTCAGCAATTGGCTTAGATTTCGTAGCCGTTCTTTAGGGTCCATTGGCGTTGACTGCTGGGATGGAGCCCAGCCGGTTCCCTGGGTTTGGCGTCACCGACAACAGCGTCAGGTGACTGTACCAATCTTGTCCACGGCTGTCACCTGTGTGGGTGATTACGAAAGCACGGTAGAGGCCGTCCGCGTCGATGGGCGCAATCAGCTGCACCGCAGCCCACCGATTATATGGGGTGTTGGTGGGGCTATTCTGGATTAGCTGGTTCACTTCGTCATTGTTTAGGTGGACTTGGCATCCAACCCTAAACCTGGAATTAAGAAGCGACGTGACAGTCAAGCCCCCGTCTGTCTGCACCGGCACGCCAATAAGGCCCGTGTTGATATTGAGATCCACCACAGTACCGTCGCGATACCCGGTGTTATCAATCATCACCACTTGCCCATTTTGGATAGACCACGATGCATCCAAGTGGCTGGCAAGGTTGCGCATGCGGGCACGGGCCATGCCGAACAGCACCTGTCCGCGGATGCTGGGCGTGTTCTTCGCCGTTGTGGTTAGCGAACCGAAGTCTGGGCTCCCCGCCCCCAACAGCGTGCCCAGCTTGGTTGCCACTTGCAACGGCGTTTGGCCTGCGGCCAAGGATTGATTGACAATGGCATTGTTGTATCCAATGTCGCCGTCCGCCGCGAAGATGTCCAGAAATGTGTCTGTGGGGCCTTCACGTCCAATCTGGAACTGCTTGATGGTGCCTTGGAAGATCAGGCCGAAATTGCCCTGTTCGTACCCTGCGCTGAGCTGCACTTGCCCGAACTGTTCGCGGATGGTTTTGACCGTGCTGGGGGCAAGGTTGTACACGCGGATGGCCGCCGTGTTGGGCGACTCCACATCTTCCGCATTGGTTTCAAACCGAATGCGGAATTGCGACAGGTCCAGCGCTGTCCCCGAATTGAAGACCTGGAGCGAAATCTTGCGAATCCATTGCGTCTGGCCGCTCACGCGCTGCTCCCACCCCGGGTAACAGGTTCAATCGTCTTCGTGCCACCCGTGCCGCTGCTGCCGTACCCAATGGTCCCGCCGCTACTGCCACCAGAACTAAAATAGATGTTGGTGTAGTTGGCGGGCGTGTTGTTTGTAGTGACAGTGACCACAAAGTAGACATGTCCGGTGGTGCCAAGGTTCGCATACGTTGGCACCGCGTCCGGGTCATGGTCGGTCTGCACCACCAACTGCCCGCCGAAGTCCAGGTACTCAAACGATCCCAGCAAATCCACGCCCGTTACAAGCGGAATGCTGCTGACAATGGGCACACCGTTGGCATCCGCAATGCTGATGTTCCAGGAGTCCGTCGCCCAGCTCCACCACAGCGTGACGGAATAGCTAACGCCCGCCAGTGCAATCTGGAACGTCTGCGCGGCTGGTTCCAGCGGAATCTCGTAGCTGGTGGTGACTGTGGTGCTCATTGCAGCACCCCCGCGCCGGCTGCCGCAGGCGTCAGCGCCTTGGTGCCGTTAGGCTGGTACGACGCCGTGTTTTGCGGGTTGGCCTGGACGCTGGCGGGAAATGGCACCGTGGCGGTATTGACGAGGAAGACCTGCTGGCAATCCATCGTGATGGTCAGTGTATTGGCGGTCTTGAACGTGGTGCCTGTACGCAGCGACTTGCAGATCATGTTCTGGTACAACCGCTTGCCCGTGATGACAGAGAACAGCGACCGCGTCTGATGAAGCTTTAGCAGCTTGGCATACGCATCGTTTACGCTGTCCACACCCGTGCCCTGTTGGTTGGACGTGTAGGACAGCAGGGCCTGTGCTTGCGCCGTGGCGCCGACCACGCTGTTCGCGATGGCATTGTTGGCGGTAGCGAAGCCCGTAAGGTCCGCGTCCAGGGACCGGCTTATGGGCGGGCTGTTTGACCACATGAGCGTCAGCACAAGGTGGGCCGGGCGGACGAAAGCGTGGTCGGTGATGGGCGCGCCGGTTTCCACAGGATGTGTGGTCACCTCCATCTCGTCTTGGTGCTGTTCTTCAATCACCGCTTGCGCAATGATGTCGTTTTGCGCCGAGCCATCAAAATGCACGATATTGTAGATGCGGCGCGGCAAGGGCGAAATTGCAACCGCTTGGATTGCGAATTGCGCGCCAGCGTTAACGAAGCTGCCGGCGCTCATCGCACTGCCCCTTGCGTATTGCGCATGGCATCCCCGTACACCCGCGTCTGCGCGCTGGCAACCTTGTCGGCAATGTCGTGCGCGTTGGTGCCAGTGATATTGAACGTATTGGTGATCTGCACTTCGCCGCGTTCCATCGCGTGGTACTTGCCGAGGTACGCTTGCGTCTCAGGAAGCATGCCGCCCAACCCAACGGTGTCAAGGTGATGCGGGCCGCCGTTGTACGCGGCCAATGCCATGTCAACATTGCCGCCGTACTTGGTCATGAGCCGCGACAGGTAGCGCTGTGCCGCCTTTGCAGACTTGACGGGATCCATGCGGTCGGCGTCTGTCGTTAGGCCAAAGTCCGCGCCCGTGCTGGACATGAATTGCCATGGCCCTAGGGCGCCGGCAGACGAAGTGCCAGGGTTCTTCCCGTAGTTGCTCTCAATGCCATACACGCGCCACATCATGTCGTGTGGCAAACCAGCCTGTTTTTCGAGGGCGTTGATATAGGCGTGGGGATCCTTGCCCATGCCAGCCCCGGCAAGGCCCCCACCGGCCCCGCCAGCAAGCGCGCCGGGCACTGCCAGTACTCCCGTACTACGCTGGGCCGCCGTAGTGCCTACAGCGTTATTTGTGCCGTTCCACAGTCCGGAAGCCCAACCCTTAATATTGGATACTGCTTTGTCGCGGATTACACCGGGCAGCCCAAGCGTGGTTTCATACCACGCCTTAAGAACACCCACTTTGCTGATGTGCGTGTTAAGGTCGTCCAAAGCGACGTTAAGAACGGCGCTGAAGGTCTTGAAAGCGGGCAGCGTCTTGGACAGCACCGTAGTTTCAAGCGCACCGAAATGCATTTTCAGGTTGTCCAGGCTGTCGGCGTAGTCTTTGGATTCTTTGGCAGCTTTGTCCATGTCCACGCCAAGATCCTGATACGTTTGCTTCATCTGTTGCTGCTTAGCAATCAGTTCGCCCATATGCTCGCGCATCATATGGTACGTGTCCGGGTCCATACCGAACATGCCGGCAAACTGCGTAGCCTGGAACTCCGGCATCTGGTTCAGCGCCCGCACGTAGTCAGTCATCACATCGCTGACGTCTCGGCCTTCCACCTTGATGCCAAACGACTCCACCAGCCCCTTCATGCCGGGGTTGAGGCGGAACGCCTGCGCCATGCTGTGGATCGCGCTGCCCATGGACTCCGCGCTGATGCCGACTTGCTTGCCCGCGTACTCCAAACTCTGCAGGTTCTTCACACTGCTTTGCGCGAGCTGGGAGTCGAAGTAAACCTTTCGCATGCTGTACGCGAAAGCGGCTGCGGCGGCTTCCACGCCCGCAACCACACCGGCCACTGCCAGCCCCACGCCCATGACTCGTTTCCCAACGAGTCCCAGAGAATCTTGGAACTTTTTCAGTTCGCCTTGGTCGACCTTGAAGCCCAGCTTGACAAGGTACTCTTGTAGGACTTCGGAGGTGCCGGCCATTTACTTCTCGTCGTTTAGACGTCTTTCGTTCTCTGCCTGTACGTCCAGCGCTTCGTTCAGCTTAGCAATTGCCAGCAAGTTCAGCGATCCGTCGTACAGCGATTCCGCTTTAAAAAGCCCCCGCAAGAGCGGGCGGTACAACCAGTCCTCCCCACACGCCATCGTCAGGAGGTTTACGTGGCTGCTGCCGCCTCCAAACTGCCGAGGGCGGTACGAAAAAAATCGCCGAGGTTCTCCTCGATGACCTTTGCCGTCAGCGCGAACAGGTCTTGCACGGTCACGTCTTGAAACATGATGCCTCCACCCGGGTCGACCAGCTTCACGAAGGTGCCCGTGACGTCTGCCGTGGTGACCACACCGAGGCAGACGTTTTGCACCTGGGTTGCCGCATCGTCCGGCAGGTTGCCCAGCAGCATGAGCGCCAGCAGCGTCTTGTCCTTGTCGGCGTTTGCTTTGGCGGTCATGGGCTGCACGACGGGGATGACGGCGCCAATCTTGCGCGCGACAAGAAGCTGCTGCGGCAGCGTTAGCGTCCCCGTGCGGTACGACCGCCCGCTGGTGCCCGTGTGGTTCATGCGTTGGCCCCCAGGACGCGGTCGATCTGGCCGGCGTTGAAGGCCCACTCGTTCATGCCGCCTTCCTTGCCGTAGACCAGCGTGGGGGCGCGCTTGAAAGCGACGTTGCGCAGGGTGACAAGGTCACCCAGGTTCGTGTCCGTCAGCGTCAGCGTGTTCTGACCGTGATTCGCCGCCGTGCTGGTCTGGTAGTTGTACATCAGCATCAGTTGCTGATTGGTGGCCGACGTCTTCAGCAGCCGCACCGTGAACGAACCGCTCTTGTTCGCGTGCAGGCTGTGCATTGCGGTACCGTCGGCGCCGATCGTCTGCGTGTCGATGTCCTCGGCCGCTTCGATCGTGATGCCTTCGTCGGAAGCCCCTGCGCCTTGTGCGAGGTTGATCGAGCCACCGGGGCCAACCAACGACGCATTGACGTTCAGAAACGAATAGGTGGACATTGGGCTTTACCCCTTAGCGGTTGACGTTGATGAGGATGTCCACGGTGTGGATCGCGCCGGCCAGCTTGGCGGCGACCTGGAACGTGACGGACTTGCGCGCGGCCCGGTCGGTCTGCCCTTGCAAGGCGATCGGCGGGGCGTAGACGTAATACCCGGTGGACAGGTAGTCGCCCGTCGCTAGGGTGCCGAAACCGGTTTGCTGCCAGATGCCGGGGGCGAGCAGGCCGTTGTCCTTGTACGCGGAAAGGCGGTTGCTGATGACGTTGGCGACGCTGTGGTTGCCATCATCCGTCTGCGGGATCTTGGTGGGTGACGTGTACAGGAAATTGTAGACGTCCGCCTGGATGTCCAGCGCCAGTGCGTCGGTGCCGATCACCGTGTCCAGGAAGTCGCCGGACGAGGCCACACCCGGCTCGATGATTGCCGTGTTGTTGTTGTACGCGGCGAAGACGTTGCAGTTCTTGGACTCCAACGCATCGATCTGCGACACGTTGATGTTCTCGGCCACGATGCCCGGCTCTTGCTTGTACATCAGCGTGATGACCGAGTTGTTCGCCGTGTAGTCCGTGGTCAGGATGCGCGCCAGCATGCTCACCACCGCATACGGGTTGGAGCTGCTGTACTGCACGCACGTGTGGCGGTACGCAGCCTGCGCCAACAGGTAGGGCAGCGACGTCGTGTCCGTCGTGTTGAGCACCGCCGCTTCCTGCGTCGTGGCCGCCAGCATGTGGCGGTTGTTGCTGCCTTCGATGTACGGGGCGATCGCCAGCACATCTGCGTCCACCGCGCCCAGCACGGTGACGGCGTACCAGATCTGTCCATAGTTGCCGTCGAACAGGGTGACAGCGGCCAGGGCGGTTTCCACCGCCGCGCCTTGCGACAGGTAGCCGCCAGCGGCAGCGGTGAAGCCGAGTTGCGTGGTGATGTCGGTGCCGCTGCCCGTCGGAACGTTGAAGGCGACGGTGGCACTGGTGCCCGTGGTTGTGGTCACCAGTTCGAAGCGTTGGTACGCTGCGTTCCAGGTGATGGTCGCTGGCGCCGTCGCCGTCGTCAGCGCCGTCTGCACGATGCTTGCCACACCGTTTAGGTTGGTAGCGCCGCTGAAGTTCATGCCGGTCAGGCTGTACAGCGTGCCATCGATGCTGAACTTGGTGCTGCCCGTGGTGATGCTGGTCCACGCCGACAGCAGTTGTTCCGCCGCAGACAGCGTGCCGCCGCGCAGGTAGGCGGCTGCGGCAGCCTGTACCCAACGCCCGATCAGCAAGCTGGTCGGTTGCGGGGACTGTTCGTACCACAGCACCGCAGCGAGGTATTCCGGCGCCGTGGTACCGAAGTCCGTTGCCACTTCTGCGAGGCTGTTGTACGTGCGATAACGCTCCGTCGGATCGATCACCGTCGACGAACCCAGCACCAGGAGCTGCGACGTGTTCTGCGCAGCCGCGCCACCGGGCGCAAGGTTGACCGAGGTGCTGATCAGGCGGCTGATGGGGAGGGAACCGGTCATGGTATTTCCTGCTATGGCTGGGTGACGTTGATGGTCGTCGTGTAGATTTCGTTATCAAGCAGAATCTGTGCAGATTCCAGCGTGAGCACTTGGTAATTGCGAACAATCTGGCGCTTGATTCTCATCTCCATGTCAACGCGTCGATACCACAATTCCTTGACAAGTTCGGGCGCAGTCACCTGCTCGCCGCACTCAATGAACCCCATGTTTGCCAATTGCAGCACTTCCAAGTTTTGCGGTACCTGGGTGCCGTCGCGCAGCATGTCGGCGAAACTGCTGGCGTTTGGGCCCCAGAAAGAAACCCGAATGGTGAGAACTTGATGCCTGCGGAGTTGATTATAGCCTTGACTGTCAGGATAATGCAGATTGACTGCAAAAGTATCGGCACTGCTCACCGACACCTTAAAGCTGCACCAGTCAGTGGCGTTGTCTGGGATATTAGGAGGGTTGACCTGCCATGCGGGCCGCACCAAAGCGGGGGCGTAGCCGGACAGGCCGACGAGCCAAGCCTGGAAGAAATCTTCAAGTGCCTGATCATTTAGGGGCGCCGCTGGCGGGTTGGTAGGCGTAAGGACGCCACCCGTTGCGCTGGTGTTAGCCATTAACACAGCTCCTGTTTAAAGTCAGGATCCGTGTAGTTCGTGCTGACACAGATGGCTTCGTAGAAGCCTTGTCCAAAATGCCCGTAAATGTCACATTCTTTGACGATGTAATAACTGCCCATCCAATAAACAAGATCGGGCTGCCGCCCCGTTACTTCACCTTGCAATTCAAATTGCGTGACCACACTGATAACGCGGCCCATGACTTGGTACGCTGCTGCGCGTTCCAGCGTGTTACCGCTTGCCATAGTGATGACGCCGATTGCGCAGTGCGCCGTCTTGGTTGTCAGCGTTCCGCGCCCGTTGGTGCCTACGGTTTCGGTTCGCCGAATTACATCAAACGACGAGGCCAAATCCGGGTCCGTAAGAATGAACGCAACGTCCAGGGCCGGGTTCATTTATTTCTCCGAATCACGTAGTTAATCGCGTTCCGCAGTTGCGCGGTAGCGATTAGCGGCTTGGCGTTATCAAGGCTCGGGGTTTGGCCTGCGGCCCGCGCTTCCAATTCCTTCTTGGCGCCTTTGATAGAGGTGCGCTTGCGGATGCGGCCCAGCAGCGTGGACTCAGCCAGCGGCGGCGCAATCCCGTCATTGATTACACCACGGATTTCAGCCTGCGCCTTCATTCCTGCCAGCGTCAGCGCTCGCAGCGGGTCGCGCCCCTCCAGCGCATCGCGCGCCCCTTGCTTAAGGGCGTTTACGATGTATTTCTGTGCGCGCCTGATACCGGGGAGCATGAAGGGGCGCGCCGGGATATGTGCCGCTTCGCTGCCGTTGTCGTGGATAAACGCCAGGGCCGCATTTGTCATCGGCCCTTTGGATTCCACGGCCTCGCGCGTTGTTTTGTCCGAAGGCACGCCGACAAACGTAGCATTCAAAGACAGCTTGGCAAGGTTGGACAACACTTTCGGCAGCTTGTCCGTCACCTTGCTGGCTGCGTTCTTTGCCATAGCGGATTATGCGTCTGGGAACGGGCCGGTAGGAATGGCGAAAGGTCTTGCTACGCCAACCGTGAAACGCACTTCATCCAACTGTCCTGCGTAGGCTGCGCTCCCCGAATCGTTTAGACCGCCAAGGGCAAGAAAGTCGACGGGCGCTTCCAAACTGTACGTAGCCCCAATATCGTCGGTTGTGCCAAACGATCCGTCAATTGCCATTTCAATATAAGAACTAGCCCCTGAAGTGCGGCGACGAACTTGCACAAATTGCCATTGACCGACAATAGGCTGATTGGCGTCTTCGATTAGGTGGGGCGACGCGCCATTTGTAACCTCGCTTATATAGGCGTGGTCGGGGCCGCCAAAATCGTATTTGAAAGCAATCCAGAATTGGTACGATTGGTTCCCCCCAAATCGTCCAAAATTCAACAAGAAGTTACCGTTGGCAGGATCTGCGGTCAGGTACACCCACGCTTCAAATGTCCACTCCTGTGTGCCAAGCGTGAAGGGCGTCATTGAACCAGTGGTAATAACGCCAGCGTTAAAACTGGAACCAAGGTCAAGGCACGAATCACCCCATTTAGAATTTGCGGTCGTCAGATGTGCGTTTGCCACGCATTGCATCGAATTGTTCAGGTTGCTGCTGTCAACAATAGACGTGGAACCTTCAGTTCCGTCAAAGTGTAGCAATAGCACAACATTCGCAAAGTATGGATCGGTTGCTGCCGTAGTGCGCACAGTTTCCGGATGCGTGTTGGTCAGATCGTTGCCGTCAGTCGCGGTCAAGGTAACCGTGTATGTGGCAATGTCTGCATAGGTGTGTGTTGGATTTTGGACAGTAGATGTACTGCCATCGCCAAAATCCCACAAATAGGAAATGATTGGCGAGCTACCCGCCATGGACAGGTCGGTAAACGTGACGACCTTTTCGGCGACCAGGAAACTGAAGTCTGCCGTGGGGCCTGTTGGTGGCGTCCCGCCACCGCCCCCGCCGTTGCCGCTTTCCACCGCCATATCACCACCCATGGTGATATGCACTACCCTGTCAAGCAGTAGTGAAGGCTCCTTGATGCCCGTGGTGTCAGCCATCAATTAGCTCGCGAAATTAGTAAACCCTGGGGTGACATCAGGGCCCGACCAGCCGCTGGAAGTGGTGCCGTTGAACCAGGAGGGGCCGGGGGTGCTGACTTGGAGCGGGCCGCTGCCAAACAGGCGAATCAGGCGCCACAGCCGCACCCCGAAGACGGTCAGGCCATAGTCGCCCGCGAACTGCTGCTGCATGGCAGACACCAAGCCGGTGTCCATGCCGACAGACACTTTGTCCACAGACTTGCTGTTGACCACACCAAGGCCAGAGCCCTGGGCGCCCGGGATGCCGCCGTTGGCAGCCTCCGCGTTCATGCGCGCTTCCAGCACGCAGTTATGCGCCGTGTAAAGCTGGGCCGCCAAGTCCAGTTGCGCGCCCCACCGGCTGGCGTTAAGCAACTGGTATGCCACGTCCAGCCAAAAGCTAACCATCCCGGTAGGAAACAGGGCGAGCGAACCGAACTCGGCGAAGTTTGCGCGGAACTGGGCGACGGTGACGGTCATGTCAATCCATTTCCCGCGCCAGCGGGTGCCACTTGCCGAAAGCCTTGTGGTATGCGTAGTTGAGTTCGATGAACTTGCGACGGGAGCCTGCGGTGCTGCGACCGTTGTCGAACAATTTGCACAGTTCCGCGTATGCATCGCGAATCTGTTTGTCCATCTCGTTCTCACTCGAGGCAGCGTCGCGAACCTTATCAATGGCAAACCCTTGCTTGCGGTCGGCTTCTAGATCCTTGACTGCCGCCTGGATGTTCCAGTCATTCAGTTTGAGGTAATTCTCCGCCGTGCCGCGCGTGCAGTCCGCCAGTTCCGCGACTTTGCAGATGCAATTGCGGCGCTCTGCATCGGTGGCGGGCTCGCCGGTTTTGTTTAGAGCGAGGTCGCCGGTTGGTCTGCCGGAAGGTTTATTTTTCGAGAGTTTGAACGATTCTTTCGGTTCGTCGCTTTTGAAAATCTTTAGCCATTGAGAACCCTCTTCTTCACTACACGTGCGCTGATAAACCCAATAACCTGTCACCTTGTTAAATTTCCACAGGGTGGTTGTTCCGGCGTCGCGCGACTTGCCGTGGCGGTGGATATGTACGGTCACTTGTTTCCCCAGAATTTGTCGTGGGCTTTGTTGAGCGCCGCAGCGTCCATGCCGCTGGGCAGGCAGTCAACGCGCCGGGCCAGTTCGTCCCCTGCGCGTTGCTGGCTGTAGGCGATCGCCACCGCTTGCTTCTGGGGCTTGCCTGCTTCGATTTCCGCTTTGACGTTGTGTTCGAAAGCGGCTTCCGACTTACCTTGTTCCAGCGGCATGGTTGACTCCTTAACGTTCGGTCACCAACGGTTTGATCGTCTTCGCTTTTTCCAGCAAACGTTGAGCAACCCCGACACATTGTGCGGCAGACGCTTGAATGTCTTCGACGTCTTCCGCATCGCCGTCACCATTGGCAAGGTTGGCAACCTTGCGGGCGAGTTCCATAAGAGACGAAGCACCCGCAACAACGCCAGGGTAGCCACGATCTTGCGTGCCGCTCATGTCCACGACACGAACCCCGCCTTTGAAATACTTATCCGACATGAGCGGCTCCTGTGGTTACGCCTTGGTGTAGATGGTGACGCCGTTGGCCTTCGCCCACCAGTGGGTGGCGTGGTCGTACAGCATCTCTTGCGTACCGGCCGGGTACTTGAACTCGTGGTGCACGACTTCTTCCCCGTTCTTGCTCGCCAGCCGCAGCGTGAACGCCTTGGGGACGATAGCGGTGACGGTAACTTCGCTGGCGACCTCAGGCGCCGTGACCACACCGACGCCGCCCGCCGAGGCCTGCGTGCCCGCTGGCGCGTCGTTTGCGCCCGGGGTGGGGGTAGGGGTGCTGGCGGCAGCTTGCGCGGCTGCCTGGGCCGCTGCGGCTGCAGCTTCATCGGTGGGCAGGGTGCCGGGGGTTTCCCAGGGCTTCGGATCGGCCATGTCTTCTGAACTCCAAGTTAAAAGGGCGGGCGCCTTGCCCGCCCTTTGGCTGCGGAACCGGCCACTTCCTGGCCGGTCCGGTTCAGAGGCCGTCGAAGTAGCCGATCGTTTCCGGGTACACGACTTCCACGCAGCCCAGACGGCAGAAGTACGTCGTCTTGTGGTAGATGGAATCGTACTGGATCGGGGTGCGGTTCAGCAGCGTCATCGGGTAGCGCACGCGCTTCTTGTCCTTGACGTACAGAACCGCGCGATCCACGGTACCGGTGGTGCCGATGGTACCACCGACGCCCGCGCCGATGCACCACTTGACGGGCAGGATGGTCAGCTGGCCCTTGCCCGAAGTCGTCAGGAGGTTGTTCTCCATGATGTACTTCAGGATGGACACGTTGCCGGCGCTGGACACCTTCTGCGTGCTGATGTAGCCGAACTGGGCGGGCGGCAGAAGCAGCCGGTCGGGCATCACGGCCCACGCGGCAGTCTGCCACACGCTGGTCAGCATGGTGTTGACGTCGGCGACGATCTCGTCGGCCGTCTTCTTGGTCCACTGCGAGAAGCCGGAAACGCCGTTCGGCAGATTCGACACGTTGGTGACGAGGCTGTTGTTCACGAGGCCGGTATCACCCGTGCCCGTGTCGCCGATGTACACCTGTTCGTCGATGTCCATCTGGTGCTTCAGCTGCATGCCTTCGTACTTCTGCTGATCGATGGGGCGGCCCAGCTTGGCGGCCGACTCCAGCTCCAGGATCGTGTATTTCAGCTCCACGGCCCACGGACGCAGTTGATGCGGGATTTTGGCGATGTCCGCGGACACGCCGGTGATCTGGTCCGTGTTCTTGCCAATCCACGCCTTGCCGTTGCCGATGCCGTTGCCGCTGCCGGTGGAGCCGGCGCTGCCGAACGTGCTCAGCGTGAAGCTGGACACTTCGTCGGCGATCGTGACGTCCTCGCGCAGGTCGATGTCGCGCGACCACGTGACGGCCGCCAGCGGCTCGTGCAGCGTCATGTCCAGGCGCTCGAGCTCGCCGACCAGGAACGCGCCGGTGGAGTCCACCGTGCGGGCGCCGTCATGCGTCTTGTAGGCGTGTTCCAGGCGCTTGCCGACCATGTTGCCCGCCGTGTCGATGGTGCGGAAGGCGTTGTCGTAGGTCAGCGAATCGCGCGTCTTGGCGCGAAAGCGACGGGGCGGAATCAGGACTTGGTTCATGTCAGTTCTCTCGTGTGAAGTTGAGGTGTGTACCTTTTCGGCCCCGTCAGGTTCCGATTAGACCTTGCAGCACAGTTCCACGACACCCGACGCGTCAGCCGGCCCGTTGAACGTGTAGTTGGCGGACAGGGCGTCGGTGCTGCCACCGGTCGCCGCACCTTCGAAACCGCCCTGAACGTGCGCGCCGGAGCTGGCCGCGTACCACAGGAACACGGCGCCACCCTTGGTGACGGCCACACCGGCCGGGATCTGCACCATGATGTAGCCGCGACGCAGCACGTCCAGGAGCTGGCCGCCGGCGAAGCTGCCGGCGCCGAAGCTGGCGGCGCCGTAGTTGCTGCCAGCCGCTTGCTGGAAGGGGAAGGGGCGCACGGCCACGCCGTAGATCTCGGTCAGCGCGTTGTCGCCGGCGATGATGCCGCGGACGGTGTTCGCGGCCGTGTTGACGAGGCAGGCGAGGCCGGGGGCCGCGATCGGGTTCGTGCTGTCGTTGAGCGCCGGTTCGATGGTGGCCGGGTGCGTGCGGTTCACGTCGCCCGGGAAGCCAGCGCCCATGCGGAACTGGAAAGCGGCGTCGCGGGTCTTGGCGCGGATGCGGGTGCGGTTCATGTCTGTTGCTCCAAAGGAATCGGGGTTGATGTTCAGTGCGTCTTGCCCGCCCAGTGAGCGGCGTTCCGGGCGTTGAGTTCCGCCAGCGTGACCACACCTTTCTTCGGCTGCGCCGTGTCGTTGGTGTTGCGCGTGGCGGTCTTGCCGTTGTTCAGCTGCTGCTTCATCGCGGCGGCGGAACGGAACAGGGTGCGGGCGGCGTCGCAGGTCATCTTGCTCGTGTCCAGCTTGCGACCGGCCAGGATCGTGTCGATCAGGGTGCGCGTGTCGCCCAGTTGGTACGCGGCGTCCAGCGCCTTGCGGCGGAAGGTGCACAGGGCCTTCGCCGTCTGGCCGGGACGCACCTTGGCGTCGAAGGTGGGGAAGCTGATGCCGGGGGCCAGGATCTCGCCCATGCTGAAGACGTCGCGCACGCTTTCTTCCATGAAGGCGCTGTCGCGGGCTTTGTCCTTGTTCTTCTTGACCTCTTCCTTGAGGTCCTCCGGAACTTCGTCCAGGGCCATTTCGTCGGCGCGCGTTTCTTCGTCGCGCGCCGCGTCTTCAGCCTTTTTCCGCTCTTCCTCTTCCTTTTCCTTGGCTTCGTCCAGCGACTGGCGGGCGCTGGTGACCTCAGTCGGGTCGCCTTCCTGCTTGCCCTGCGTGTTGCTGTTCGGGTTGGGGTCACCCACGCCGTCGCCCGTCTTCTTGCCGGCGATGTGCGCTTCCAGCGCCTCGATGCGAGCACGCATTTCGGCGTGCTCCTTCTCGTTCTTTTCCCAGCGCTCGTCGCCATCGTCGTCGTGGATGTGTACGTGCGTGTCGCCGGTCTTGCTGGTCTCTTCCATCTCAGCGGCAGCGTCTTCCACGAGCTTCTCGACCTCGGCCGCGTCCTTGGCCTTGAACGCCTTGGTGAAGAATTCGTTCAGCTTGTCGCGCACGGTGGCCGTGCGAACTTGCGTCTTGGCGTCGCGGGTCTTGCTCATGTCGTCATCCTTGATGGTCTTGTGGTCACGGATCGCGCAACGCGGGCCGCACCGTCCTTCGGCAACCACGGCAACGTGGTTGATGTAGATGTTCTCTTGCCGGCCAATGCCCGGCTCCACCACTTCGTAGTCCGCGTCGTATCCGAGGCTGACTTCGGCCCCGCCGTCTTCCACGAGCTTGATACCTGCGGCGTCCGTGATGAGCAGATCCGCGACCAGCAAATCGTCCTCCGCCGCATCACCGCGCCGCACGTTGAACATCGTGCCGATCGTCAGCTGCTTCCAGGTCAACGGGTTGACATCGTCGTCCGGGTGCGTATCGGTGACAGACTTGCCGTTCGCGCTTGCGATCGTCTCGTCGCAAAACACTTGCTCAGCGTCTCGAAAAATCCTCGTGATGCCGTCCGGGCCTGCGGGTACCGGGGTTTCGTCCGGCCCGTACAACATCATGCCCGTTCGGGCGATGGGCACGTTCTTGCAGAGCAGATAGCCTTCGGGGGTTTTCTCCCGATTTGGCCCGATCTTCTCTACCGTGTAGAACGTGCTCCGCAGTGTCATGACTCTTGCAGGCTGGTTAGAACTGCGCGCCGTTGAAGTCGCCTTGCGTGCCAACCAGCGCGAACACACAGCTCGCGGTCAGGGCCGTCACGTTGATCTTCACCTGCGTGAACCCGGTCACGTTGGCTTTCCAGAAGCCGGCCGCGCTGTAGCTCGCCACCGCCGTCGGCGCGCTGGTGCCGGTGGCAATCGGGTACAGGTTGATCGCCGTGTAGTTCGTGGCGTCGTTGCTGCCTTGCAAGGTGCCGGCCAGCGACGTGCAAGTGCCGGTGATGCGCACCGTCAGCGTGCTCTGCCCCGTGGTCTGGAAGATGAAGCTGCCCGGCGCCGACAGCGTCTGCGGTGCCAGGATGGCGGACGGGATGTACGTGGGATTGTTGTAGGGGAACGACTGCGCGCCCGCCGACATGATGGCGAAGGCCATCGTCAGGAACATCGCAAAGCGGGGAATGAAGTTGCGCATGAGGACCTCTGTGCTATACTGGAAGGTTGACCTGGGGTCTGCGCCCTGATTGTAAGGCGTGATTACTCAACCCCAATTTGTCATCAAACTATATTTTCAGGCTCCAGCCCGGCAATGGGTGCGGCCAGTATTTGGCGGTGGCCGAAAAGCGGGCCATGATGCAAGCCAGCAGGACGAATACCCATACTGTGGTGTGCGCCGCCAGCAGTATCACGCAGGCAGCGCCCAGCATGAAATATTCCGCTGTCACGCTGTGCCGGGTACCTTCCCCCATGTAGTTCAGGCGGCACAGCGTGCACCACATGCCCACCAAGCAAAGCCCAAGATGAAGAGCGGTCAAGAAACCCTGGAAAATTGCATGGTACGACATCATTTCCGTTCCTTGGAAAACAGGCTAAACAACGTTCCTGTGAAGCCCTGAAGCTTCTCCATCCAAATTTCGCCAAATGCCGTCGTCATCAAAGACACAGGGAAATAAAGCCAATCCGAATTTCCGGCTTCCAGACGTGGGCTGATAGCCTGCGAAACGAACACCGTCATAAAAATCGACGTAGTGACCGTGATGATGCTGTAGGCCAGGGTGCTGAAGCGGCTGGTGGGTTGGCGCCTGCGCACCCCAATCATCAGCCCTACAAACGAACCCATCAGGATGATGGAATAAGCGGTTGCGGCCGGTGCGAATTGCGAACCCAGAATCGCCGTGAACATCACGAGCAATAATGAGACCGGATCCACTGCTGGCTGCGTTTGCATAGCGCCCCTAAATGTTGGCGCGATTATAGGTTGATAGGTTTTGCAAGTTGTGTAATCACGTTGCAAATCAATTAAAAACCCGCTAGAAGGCGGGTTCTATTAATCGTTTGACAAATCAGGTAGCACTGGCTCGGGATAACAGCGGCAATTCCAAATTTGCCCGGCGTGGCATACAGTTCCATCCGAAAGCAGATGCCCCTTACCGTTATTCTCGGCCCACTCGATAATCTTGCCGTTCATTTCGCGATGCGACTCGCGCACCGTTTCATCCATACTGGTGCGCCAGACGTAATGCGTCAGCCCCACATTTGTCATACGGGACTGCACCAGCCCGCTCGCCGTGCGTGCTACTTCCGTGCGCGCAATCAGCCGTGCCCGTGACAATGTCACGTCGCCAGTGCGAAGAATATCCTTCTGAATTTCTTCCGCACGCCTGCCCGTTGACAACGCGCCGAACGTAAGGTCGTGCACCCGCCGCGCCGCATCCTCAGGCAGCGATGTGATGAGTTCTACGTTTTCTTCCAGGTACTGCCGCAACCACTTCCCAGTGGGCGCATTCTGCAGTTCTTTCTTCAGCGCCGTGCCCATCTGTTTGGATAGGCTGTACCACCGAGATTCGTCAACACCCGCAATGCGGTTGACCATCTTGGAGGCAACGGATGTCGCCCAGGGGCGGATGGCGATGCCGTATTGGCGGAGCACACGTTGGAGCTCATGGCTATCGGTGACCACACCGGCCGGGGCCATGCCCTTAACAATGTGGTCAATCTGCTTCGCCAACATGCGAAGCGAGCGCATGTATTCGGCTTCTAGCCGCTCGGCCATCTTGAAGCGCTTATGCGCTTCGTTGCGTAGCGCCGTGCTTGCGTAGGCGTCCCGGGTGCCGCGCACCATTACTGGCCCCCAGCAGCCCCGGGATCAGCGCTTGCGGGCTTGCTGGGGCCTTTGGCTTGCCCCTGTACAGGCTTGGCACCACCGGCCCCGCCAGCGGGCGCCCCTGCGGCTGCCATCATCTCTTGTGGGTCCGGGATATCTTCGCTGGCCCCCTCGATGTCTTCTTCCGTGATGCTGCTCCAGATGCCGGTTTCTTCGGACGACCGCTTCAGTTCGCGCAGCGCCGTTTGCTGGCTAATAAGGCCACTGCCTTCCGCACTCGTCACCGCGCTGGTTACGCTGCTGGCGATTTCTGCCTTCTCCTTGGAGCTCGTCTGCCACAGGGGCCGGAACTTGATGGACACAGATTGGTCCATCGTTACGCCCTCGCTGGCCGCCAGCACGTGGTATGCCATGTTCAGGCCCACATGCAAATCCTTGATCTGCTTCTGGCGCACCCGGTCGTAGTAATTGCGCACGTCCGTCTCGCCGGTGCTGAAACCTTGCGGGGACTGGCCGAACAAACGCACCAGTGGGATTTCGCTTGCCGCGCTGACTTGCTCGCCGAACGCGGCCAGCAGCCCCTCCAGACCGCTAAAGGCTTGGTGCGCGATGCCTTCAAACTCGTCGTTCTTATCCATCACCGTGATACCTTCAATGCCTTGCATTGAACGCATCATCTCGATGTATTTCACGAAGCCGGCCAAGGCATCCCCGCCCGCCGCCACAAGCTCCCGCATGTTCTCCACCTTGTACGTGCGGATGTACGCCTTGTAGACCAGTTGCGCGGCCCCGGTGGTGGCGCTGTCGAATGCCACCATGCGGTCGTACATCCGCTCCAGCACGGAAATACCCCACATATTTTCCATGATGCGCTGCCAGTATGGCAACCGGATGCCCTCCAGTCGCAGGACACGGCTGTAGTGGATCTTCATCATGGACATGGCCGGCGCTTGCGCGGTCACGGTGTAGAACTTCGGCAGGCCCATATTCGGGCCCATCTCTGTCACAAGGTCGTTGAGCGACGGTTCCACTTGCCAGCGATCCAGCGTAAGCAGCCCCCGGAATTGGTTCTTGCGAATGCTGGCAAGCCGGAGCGGCGTGCTGGGGTCTTGCCCGTCGATGAGCATGACGACGATTGCCCCGCCGTACAGCCGACTCCAACGCACGCCATCATTGACGGCATTCCACATGCCCAGGGACGTAGCGGCTTGGTGCAGGTCTTCTTGCACCTCCGCGTCCAGGTCGCCCTTGAATTCCACGCCCTCGCGGGTCATGTCGTCCGCCACAGCGTCAATCACAGCACCCGCCATCCAGCTGCCCCGGTACGCCCATTCCAACAGCGTGCGGTTTCGCGTGATGGGATTGAACCCGTATGTGGCTGTGGTCATCGGGTTGTTGCCCCCGATGCCGAAACTCTGCGGCAAGTTCTGGAAACTATCCACCGACCGCTTCCTCGCGGCGTCATCCGTCTTGAGCGCAGTGCGGGCAGCGCGGGCGACGGATTTGGAGGAAGGGAGTTTTTGTGCCATGGCAAGACCTGATGGTTAACGGGCGATTATGCCCTAGTGGGCGCGAGCCAACGCCTGCCACGTTGTCAGGTTCGATTTCACCAGTAAGGAGAATGCTTTGCTGCTGGCGTCGACCTGATCATCGTGTGCAGTGTTTGTTCCAAACGCCTCCAGCTCGCTGAAGTACGCTTCGTTCCACGGCCCCTCCAATACATCCACATTTCCCGCCTGCCACTGGGCAGCGAAAGGATCTGCTCTGACCTCTTTGTCGCCAGTATCTCGAGCGACGTCCACGATATAACCCGCGAGGAATGACGCATAGCTTTCGCCTTGATCCTTACCCGCTTGGCCGGGGTCTTGGGGGATGCCAATCTTGCAGCCAATGCCGTCTTGGCTCGCAAGGTTCTTGACCAGCGTGCGGACATCGTGCGCGCGCTTGCGTTCGTGTGCTACGTGCGTGACCACATACCGGCCGTTCTTTAGCAGCGCCATCTTCACGCCTGCCGTCCAGTCCGGGTCTGGGCTCGCTTCGCTTACTTCCGTGGCCGCCAAGTCCCAGCCGCGTACAAACTTGGCAATCTCGCTGCGGGGCGGCATCTCTTTGATGACGCGGGCGTCGCTGCGCTTGAAGTACATGCCATTACCGCGCACCACCTTCCAGTTTCCGCCCAGCAGCCGTTCCCGCTCCACGCGGCTCAGCGCCTCCAGGTTCGCTTGGTAGTCCGGGTCCGCCTTCATCAGCGCTTTGTTGTCGCTGAGCTTGGCGGGGATGAACGTCAGCGATTTCGGGCGAATCTGCTTTTCGTGATCCGCCGGAAGCAGGTTGCCGGCTTCGTCGCGCTTGCCGTGTTCTTCGTACAGTTCTTTCTTGCTGTCGCCCCAGCGCAGTTCTTCGCCAAGCCGCACGAAGTACCGCAGCTTGCCGCTACGCTCAGGGATGGGCAGGCCAGTGTCTTGGTCGATCCACCAAGCGATGAACTTTGCAACCCAGCTTTCCGCATCCGGGTTGCAAGTGGCGCGAACATAGGGCTTGACGCCGCACATGCTGCGGTTGCGGGACAGCATGTAGAAGAATTGGGATTCACTAAAGTGGGTAAGCTCATCAAACATGATGAGCGGGATCTGCGACCCCTGCCACTGGTTCACCGTATCTTCGTGCTCCAGGTGGGACATTTTAATGTACCCACCGGCATCCCAACTCCACGTATGATCACCATTACGGGGCGTGCCGCCAATGAGGTGATAGAGCTTGCGAGATTCGTCCCACAGACCGCCAGGGTTGGTAATCTGCGGGGTGGTGCGGCGAAAGAAAACCGCCGTGAATTCTTTGTTGGTGGTGATGTGCCGCAGTGGCTCCATCAGCAACGCCCAAGACTTGCCACCACCTGCGGCGCCGCCGTAGATGACAATGTCCGCAGGGCTAGACAGGAACTGTTCTTGCGGCCCCGGCTGTGGCCGAATGATGATCAGTTCTTGCGCTGCCTGCTTTGCCGCCGCGCTAGTAACACTGCGCGTAGGGGGCGCAGGTACTTCGCGTTCTGGCGCAACTATCATCGGCGACCATCCTTCAACATTGCGTTATACGTCGTTACCAGCGCGGACAGGCGCCCGTAAACAATCTGCTTGCGGCGCAGCAACGGCGCGTACGACACGTCTTGAATTGCCGGGATGTCGCGTAGTTCTCGGAGGCGCTTCTCGATGCCATCCCGAAACACTTCCGTGAATCGTGCCGGCGTGACGCCTGCGCGGGCAATCTCGTCCGCCAGCCGCTCACTCCCTTGCACCACGCCTGCCACTTGCAACAGGGTCATCGTCGTCATGTCAGGCGTCGTCATTTGCGTCTTCCCTTGCTGGCAGCATCATCAGGGCACCAAGCGGCGTCAGCGGTTCTGCTGCCGGTTCTGGTGCCGCAATCGTCTGCGGGTCCTGGGGCGGTACTTGCACCGCGTCTTCCACCGGCTCATCCGCACTTGCCGCGCCATCGCGGCCATTGCTGGGCAAGTAGAATCGTACATTGTTGGTAACGGTAGCGGTGATCTCTTGCTTCACCGGCGCGTTCATGCCGTAGATATCCGTAAGGATTTTCAACGCAGCAATGCGCGCATTGGGTTTGCTGAACTGGTTGTGGGCTTCACGGAACAAGGCGGCTTTAATGCGCTTCTTGATACCTTCGTCGGAATCCGCGCTGGGTACGTTTTCTTCCAGCTCCCGGCGGCGAATTTCTTTGATGACGTAGCCGTCCAGCATATACTGGTGACTGTAGTCGTTCGCGTATTCTTTCGCGAAGCCAAGGCGCAAGCACGCCTCGACGGGCGAATAGTCGATCAGGTACTCGGTCACGAAACGGTCGCGGAACTCCCGTTCAGCTTGCGTCAGGACCGGAGCCATGTGGCTCGCCTGCCATTGCGAATACACGGTGCGCTCCTAAGCTATCAATTAGTCAGGAGTATACGCACCGCAGATTGACGATCGTACTCGTCAAATACGATCAATCTCCCCACGCGCGATCTTGCGTTCCGCCCAGCCCGAAAACCATGCCTTGAACGTGTCGACGTCGATGGTCACGCGGCAGCGATAGTGCGACCGGTCATCCAGCGGCACGTTCGCCATCATGACCACATGCCACGCCTTGTTATTCTGCCGGTACATCAGCACCGGGGCGTCCCCGTTGCGCGCCGCGCTGGCTTCCGCCTGCCGCCACCAAGCCTCCACGGACAGCGTTTCGTGGCGCTTGACTTCGATCGACAGGCCAAACAGGTTGATATCTCCGCCGCCTGCGGACGACTGGTTCTGGTTCCGCTGCACAAGGCTGTGCAGGGCCACCATGGTTTCCGCATCGTACTGGTGCTTGTGCATCAGCAGATACAGCTCGTGCCGCAGCAAGTCGGCCACTTGCCGCTCGCCGTTCTTACCCTTATTCAGGGATGCTGCTCCACCCATAGCTTTTCTGCCTCAGTTGTTGAACATCGTGAATGTAAAGCACCAGCTTCACTCTGCCGTTGTTATCAGCGGACAGCGTGCGCCCTTCCACCAACACTTCCCGGCGCTCCATAGCGTCTGCCAGCTTACGCAAGCCCTCCGCCGTGCTCAGGGTCGCTTCGTCGTGCAGGTCCTTGTTCATTCCGTCGCTGCCCAGTATTGGTCCACGGCTTTCTTGCCGCAGTGCGGGCACTCCCACGTGATGATGTCCGCGCAGGTATCCACCACCTTGTACCTGTGGTCACAACGCAGTTGCCGCCACCAGCGGGGCAGCCAGTTGAAGAGTCTGCGCCAGAAGTAGGTACGGATGACGCTGGCAATGGTCATCCAAAACGTCAACTTGGCGTTATTGCGCAGTGACATCGGAATGTCGTTGGCAAGGCAAACGATGTAGTTAAGCGGCATCGCATAGCACAGGCCCAACAGGGTGCCCGTGCAGGCTTCCAAGAAGCTGCCGGCCTTACTTTGCATTGCGGGCCTCCCTGCGCAACCCCAGCATCTTGCGTTCGCGGATGCGGATGTGCGGCGTGTAGTGGCCCTGGGCCAAAGGCTTGTCCGGGTCCAGCGTCACTTCCACAACCAGCCCGCGATCGCTGCCGTAGCACAACGCGCGCATGATGGTTTCCGCAACATACGTCGCCTCTTGTTCCGCCATGGTGCCGTGAAACAATTCCGGCATCGTAACTTTGATGTGCATGAATATGCCCTGTTTGCCGGGTGGGGTGCTACCTGTACCGCACCCGGCCTGGAAAAACGCAGCCAGCGGCCCGCCAGGGGCCGCGCCGGGCCGGTTACATGCCGGCCAGCCCCGCCCGGTCGCGTTGGCGCTTTTCCGCGCGCTTGCGGCCCGCCGCACGGGCTTCTTCGCTCGTGAACTGGTGGGCATTGCCGCTGGCGTGCGCCGCGCGACCGCCAAGGCTGGCGATGCGCTTTTGTTCGTCCTTGCTCATCGCGGCGAAACCGCGCTTGATACCTTCAGTCATCCTGGTTCTCCGTTAGGGTTAAGCGGCCCGGAACACCCGAGCGGCAACAGCAGTGTACGGGCATGCTCGGCCGCAGACGGTTCGTCAAAGGGGCCGTCCCCGGCGTCCCAGTCGGCCATCATGTACAGCCGCCGTACCACGTCGTCAAACCAAGCCTTCTGACCTTCCAGGTCGCTTTGCAACGTATAGGCAAGAGCGTCGAAAGCCCTGACCACATGGAGCGGTGTGTCCGGGTGCCATGTCACCATGGATATCAGGCGCTGCACATCATTGGACAGCGTACTCATTGCACGACGCCGAAATGTTGCAGGCAGCGCAGGATTAACCATGCAATCCAGGATGGGGAGACCCACAGGAAGAAGTACGCTAGCCATGCGAACAAGCGGCCCAGCCCGTAATCTCCCTTATCCGTGCTGTTGCTGCCCGGCTCAACTAACCCCCAACGAATTAGGAGCTGACGGACAATGAAGAACAAAACGGCGGAAAAACTGAAGACGGCGATGGTACCGGCATGCATGACAACCTCCTAGTAGTGTGCGCCCTAGTAGCGCAGCAAGAAGTCTGGCCGGCGATTGGAGGGCGGTGCGGGTTGAAGTAAGCAAAGCGCCACCAGCACCGGAATATTCTCGATGCAGCCACCGGCCGCCGCAAGCTCTGTCAGGCTGGCGACCGGCACCCATTCTAGGGGCTCGTCAGTCTTGTTCATGTCCAGGCTGGGCCAATTGTTTCCGCTGGTGCAGTAGACCGTAACCGACCACGGCTCATCGCCCGGCATAGTGGGCAAATGCTCCATGCGGCCAGCATGCGTCCACATGAAATCGGGCACAATTTCGCCCGTTTCTTCGCGAAACTCACGCACCATAGCGTCTCGGCTTGTTTCCGAACCTTCGATGTGGCCGCCCACCCCGTTCAGCTTGCCCCGCTGCCAGTCCGGGCGGTTCTTGTGGATTAGGAGCACCTTGTTCGCAAACGGATTGAAAGCGAAGCCAAGAACCATGCGTTTCATGTGGTCACCTTTGTCAGACGGTACCAGTCAGGTTTCATTGCAACCCGGGAAGCAATGCGTTCGCGAATTAGTCCCAGCGCTTCGGGCGTTGGAACGTAATCGCAGAACAGGCGACGATCGCTTAGCATCACTAAGCCAGGGTCTAGTGCAGAATTGCGATCGTACTTCACCCCACGACGGTCTAGTTCACGCCGCAGGGCGTAGTACCGCGCGCCCAGGTACGCACCTTTGTCGTAAAAGAAGCTCACGTGCCCCGTACCCAGCACGAATTCTTTCGGCGCACGCGCCAGCACCCACGCCACTGGATCGTCAACCTCGCGCATGCGCGCACTGGCAAGGCTGCGCGCCAGCGACTTCGGCACCATCTTGATCTCGCGGAACTCGGCGAACAGGTGCTGGTCGTACAGCTCAGCGGGCGGCACAAGGTTGATGCGGGTCATTTGGTATCCATCGATAGATCATCGCGGTGTGAGTGCTGACAGTGTACAAGATCCCACTGGTGCAATCCAACGACGCACCAGCTTTTAAAGGAACACCAGCTTCACGCAGCTTACGGCGAATCGCCCACACATCATCGAAGCGCAATGCCGCGAGCTCAACGTGGCTGATTCGTACCTCGATCAGATCAGGCGGGCTTTGCGGCATCTTCATCCATCATCTCGATGGCCCGGTTGATGCTGACGACGGCCTCGGACAAATCCTTGCGAGTGTCCTTGCTGCCACGGCGGCCGGGCACCAGCAGCTTCTTGATTGCATGCTGGATGGCCGGGCTGGTGACACCGAAGATTTCCAGTACGCGGTACACGTCAATGCCGTCGTAGGGGCAGGGGCGGAAGTAGTGGCTGAAGGGGCGCTTGGTCAGCATGGTCTCGGGTTCGAACTGCTTCGCTTCAGACGTACCTGTCTGCTGCACGTACAGCGGGTCGCGCGTCTTGGCATGCTCGATAATCTTTGGCAGTTCTGGCTGTCCAGGTTCTCGCACCGTATCAACGAACGGTTGCGCCGTCCGCAGCTCCAGGCGCCTGATACCCAGGATGCACCAGCCGTCCTGAAGCCCGTATCCTGTCAGCTTGTGCGTGACCACACAGAGGACTTCACGGCCAGTGTATGCCAGCGGCATGGGCGGGGCGCCTGCGGGCGACTTGCTGTGCATCAACTTCGCAGCCCACTTGGTCTCCCGCAGCAACAGCTCGTCATTCGCCTTGAACGGCGTGCGCGTGGTGACTTCCTCTTCCAGCAGCTGAAGCGGCGCCGTGCGGTCGTCCTTGCGGATCTCGTATAGCTTGATGCCATCCCAGACGGCCTGGAACGCTTCGGGGTCGGTTTTAAGTTCGTGCCTCATAGCATTTGGGCTTTCCTGATGATAGCGGCGTTTTGAAGAAACTCATCGTAGTCCTGCGGCTGCAAGCCAAAGCAGTGCAAAAGGTTCTCCGCGAATGTCGCCATTGTAGCGCGATTGGGGCCGAACAATTCCACTTGCATCTTCGTGCAGGCAACGAACATGCTGACTTGCAGGGCGTACACGGGGCCTTTACGCGCGCCAATGGCTTCGTAGACCTCGCGGTCTTTGGCAACGACGCGGCGCACGTTTTCGGGCATTTGCCCGTCCGTGCTCACCGCACCCCCACCGCAGCGAGCAAGCGGCGCCACCAGGGCAGCGGCTTGCGCGGGCGCACGCTGGGCTTCGCCATGCTGGCGACTTGCTGCAGGAAGCGCGAATGCTGGTAGGCACTGTCGCGCCAGTCAAACTCACCACTCATGATAGAAAATTCCTTTTGCAAATAGTGCAGAAATCAACCGGCGTGCCGTCGCCCGTCGTCATACGGGTCAGTGCGTGGGCGGGGTGGTCGCAAGGGTTAAGCGCTTCCAGCTTAACAGAAACCGGCCAGCCGTCGACCTTGTCAGACTGACCGTACTTGCGCTTGATTTCGCGCGCCAGCGACTTGATACGCGCCGGGCGCGGGTGTACTTGGCCGGCTTCGTAGATGATGTCGTCGCAGAGGTCGGCCAGTTTGCGGGCCATCAGGTGTCTCCCTTCGCGGGAGCTGGAGGGGTGGCGAGGGCGGCGCGGTAGCCCTGACCGAAGATGGCCCAGGTGTTCATCGCGGCGATGCGCTCGGGACTCCAGACGATAGTTGTCGATTCCAGCGCCTTCTTCACCAGCGGAGTATCGTTCGGATAGATGCGCTCGAAAGCTTCTCGCACCACCTCCTCGCCCGCACGCGGTGCCACAGGAGCGGCGATAGTGGTGAACTCGGGTGCGCGTCGAGCGACGTAGCGACAGTCTCTCCCGTCAATGTTCATGGGGTGGGGGAAAGCTGGGCCTTCTCCGGTATAACCGCACTTGCTGCAAATCAATTTCATGCCCAGTTCTCCTGTACGTCCATGTGATCCATCGGACTTGCTCGCTGCCCATCCTCGATGACCGCGTTCATTGCATTGGCAGCCGCTTCGATGACGGGATCAACGGACGACCTAGGCGCCCGGCGAATGAACCGCACCTTCACATCGCAGCCCAACGCATCCGCGATTGCCGTGATCGTGGTGACGGATAGAACCTGATTGCCACGCTCGATGTTGGTGATCGACGTGCGCTCCAGGCCGACCAGTTCGGCGAGTTGCTTCTGCGTCATGCCGCACTGTCGACGCATGGCTTTTATGATCCCGCCAATACCGTTGTTCTTGTCTGTCACGGCTTGGCCTTGTCCGGCTCTCCCACTGCCTGGGGTGCCGTGGGGGTGGTGAGTTTGGCGTCCCAATCACTTCCATAGCGAAGCAGGTTCGTGATGCGCTCGCATGCGCCTGTGATGCCTGACCAGCCCTTCCAGTGCGGCACGCTGTCGCGGATACGATCCACGTCCACCAGCGCCGCCATCACGTCCTCACGGCTGGGTCGATATGTGACCGGCTCGCCCGGCACCGCATCGACAGGAGGGGTGGCGTCCTCGTACTTGGTGCGAATCTCGTCGGCAATGGCAAGATACACGTCGTGTGATTCCCAGTCCTGACCCTTCGGCCATTCGTATCCTAGGCACCACTTGCGCCAGCGACTCAGGGTTTCCAGCGGCACAAGCGCCCAGCCGGCGGGGATGTTGGTGGTCATGCTTGTTCTCCATCCATGGGCGGGTAGACGCCACTGGTAAAACTGCGAGGAAGCGGCTCGCCAGGGGTTGCGGGAGGCTTGGGGCGAAGGTCGGGCGGCAGGCCGGTGTCGAGGTAAGCGATGATTTCCGAGGCCACATCGTCCGTGATGCACAGGCCATCCAACTCGCCCTCGATGGCGTCCTTGAGGCGAACGATGCGAACTGCCGTCCACCCCTCGCCAGGGGTCTGCGCGGAAAGGACTTCGCCCTCCTTGAACAGGCACTGAGGCGCCATGAAATCAGGCCACCCGCTGCCCACCCGCTGCATGATCGTGTCGGCCGTGAAACGCCAGCCCGCGCCCTGCTCCGCTCCCACAACGGGGGTCTGCGCGGAGAGGGCAGCTTCGACGGCAATCTTGTAGCCAAACCTGACGTTCTCCAGCGCTTCACGGCCATAGCGGAAGCCTTTGGCCTCGTACTTCGCCCACTCGTCTTCGAACGCCGGCAGCGCGCTCTGCACCGCTCCCACAGCAGCCCTCGCATGGGTTGCAAGCGTCGGTTCTTTGAACCGAGCCCGTAGTTCTGCACCACGCTGCTCCACTTCGGCGATCTGCTCAGCCGTCCAAGTCGGCTCGGCCCTCGCCTGGGTTGCGGCAGGCAATGGCTTCCATTCATCGCTGTCGTCCAGACTGACCATCCCGATATAAGTCGGGTCTTCGTAGTTGATCGGATGGCAGCACTCGCCGAATTCGCGCTTGAAGACTGGGCGCCAGTGCATCGGCGTGTCATCGTCATGCACCGCGATTCCGTCCTTGCGGTTCAGCGTCACATCGCTGCCATACACAAGGCTATATCCCTTGTAGAGGAAAAAAAATTGGTTGCCGATCTTGACGCCCAGTTCCGCGTTGTCGTTGACGACCCACTCGACCTGTTCGTCCGTCAGGCGCTGCGCCATCTTCGCCACGTCAGGGCTCGCAGCACGATGGGCGCGGTCAAGTTCTGCGCAGGCGCCGTCAAAGGCTCTCCATGCGGCGACAGTGAACACAATCTCAATGGGTTCCGAACCGTCTGGCTTGCCGGTGATGCGTGCACCACATCGTTCAGCCTTCTCTAGAAACTCGGCGCGGGGTTTCGTAATCGTATCGACTTGTTCAGGCAAGCTGATCGGCTCTTGTGGAGGGCTAGTGGGATTGGTCATCAAAGTCTCCTCGGGCATTGCACCCGCACAAATAAAAACGGACAGGCCCACTGTAGCGAGCCTGTCCGGAAACTGCAACCGTGAAGCGTTAACCCGTAAGTTGACGTACCGGAAGCAGGGAGACAATCGAAAGGGTGTCGCCCGTGTCGCCCACCGCCGTGCATTCCACCGCGTACTGCATGCCGTCCAGGCCCCCGAAAACACGTTGGTTGACCTGAGCAAGGTTGACGCTGTCCACGGTAGCCACCCCGCTAAGGATAGCTGTGGGGTTGGGATCCGGGTCCCCGGGCGCAGATTCCACCGTCACAACGATGCTAACGATGGAATCCACAGACGTGAAATCGTCGCTAAAGTCAAAGCCCAGCACCACGCTTTCCAGCGTGCCTTTGACCGGAAGCTGGACGATGCGCGGGCCAGTGTTGCAACTCATGATGTTATCCTGTTAAAGCCAGTTGCGCGCCGAACGTGTAGCAATCCAAATGCGCTTGGCAGCCTTGGCGACGAAGCCGATAGATGCATGCACAGGGGCGCCATGAATTACCGTGTAGGCCAGCGACGCCAGGGTGGTGACCACACCGGTAAGGGTTAGGGCGCGCATCTTGCCCAGGGTGCCAAGCACGGCAGTGGATGCAGCAAGGACAAGGGTTCGCGCTGACCCAGACACCAGGGCCGCAAGTGTCACGGTAGCGGCAGCAAGGGACTTCGCAATGATGTTGCGCGTCGCCCCGACCGCCACAGTAGCCGCCCCACGCAAGGCCACCACGCGGCGCACAACCGCGCCCAATGTGGTCACCGCTGCAGTTAGAATCAGCAGCTTCAGTTTCTGCGCCGCAAGCTGCGCCAGCGCCACCGTCGCAGCCCCTACGCCTTTGCTAACCGCAACAGCCCGCACCCCAAGTGCCACGCTGGCCGCGCTAAGGGTGTGAGCGATGGACTTGACCACGGTGCCCAGTGGCGCGGTAGCGGCGGCGCGTACAGCCAAAACGCTTCGTTTGATGTTGGCCGCCGTGACCGTCGCTGCGGACAGCGCTAGGAGCTTAGCCTTTAGCGCCGCAACGACTGCCAGCGCTGTCGTGGATGCGGCGAAAGCTTTCGCGACAGATGCCACACGCACGCCAAGCACAGCGGTTGCTGCCGCTTTGGCAGATGCTACTTGCCGGGCCATTGCTGCCAGCGTAGTCGTAGACGCGGCCAGCGTCATGAAGTGGCCTTTGATGGCGGCAAGCACGCCCAGGGCAGCCGTAGCCGCGCTAAGGCCCTTGCTGGTGCTGCGCGCCAGGGCTGCGGCTGGGGCGGTAGCAGCGGCCCGCAACGCACCCACCGCGCGCCCCACAGCCCCCAGCACGGGCGTAGCCGCCGCCAACGTCACCAGCTTAGCCTTCTGCAACCCCACCGCCGCTAGTGCCGTGGTGCTGGCGGCGAGCGACTTAAGCGTGCTGCGCACAATGGCGGCAGCGGTGGTAGTGGACGCAGCCCTGGAAGCCCGGACAGACTTGACCAACGCGGCCAGCACAGGCGTCGCGGCGACCAGGGTTAGCACGCGGGCGCGGACCGCACCGATTGCCGCGAGCAGCGTCGTCCCCGCGCTGCGAATCGCCTGTGCCGTCTTAGGCATTAGTGCCGCAACCGTAGTAGCGGCACTAAGTGTGGACGTGTGCAGCGTGCCGCCGCTCGCCTTGCGGTTTAGGTTCGGGCCGAACGCCCCGTTGCCAAACGTGCCATCCGCGTACACAGCGAAATGCCGCAGGGCCGCAGTTCCGGAAGTGTTGTAATCAACCACCGCCGTCACCACCACCGTTGTGGTGGTCAGGCTGTTGGCGCTGTCCGTGAGGACGCACTGATACGTCGTGCCGTTGTCGCTGTAGGCAAGCGCACCAGTCGTGTACGTGCTAGACGTCGCGCCGGTGATGTTGGTCATCCCGCTACCGGTGTTCTTTTGCCACTGGTACGTGGGGCCGGAACCGGAGCTGGCGGTGACGCTAAAGCTGGCGGTGCCGCCCAGCACAGTCCGCGTATTGGTGGGCTGTACGGTGATGTTAGGTGGCAGTGTGCCAATCGCTGCGCCAGCAAGGACGCCCGTGACCGTTTGTGCAACGGGGTCGCCGTTGATGCGAACAGCGGCGCAACCAGACGTCCAGCCCGTGAACGAAATAATGCCGACGCAAGTTGCAGCCGTAGTGTCCGTGGTGTTCTTTTCCCACGTCGACCCGTCCCAGTGCGCATACTTGCCCGTTGGGGTTTCGCTACCGAACGCACCGTAAGTGTTGAAGATCGTCCAGATGTCGCCCGAGCTGCCGACAGTAAAGACACCGAAGCCGCACCGGCCCGTAGTGCCCAGCGGGCTAGTGACAGCGACGGCGGTGATAGTGCCGCTAGTGCTGATGGACGCGAAGTTGATGCCAGCTGCACCGCTGCTGTACATCACCCATGCGGCGTTGCTGGTGCTGTAGACACCCAGCAGCATGGGAATGACTACGCCAGATGCAGCTGATACGATGTTGGAACCAACCGACGAAGCGGTACCCACCGTCCAATTTCCAGACGAGTATGGCAGCTGACGCACCCAAAGATCGTCGTTAGAAACCGTACCACCAGGGGCCGCCGCTTGGTCGTTGTCAAACGAACCGCAGACCATGTAGAGGTCATAGGTACTGCCAATTTGCGCCAATGCTGCGCTATGCGTGTGACCGTTGCGGGTGCCAGAAGCTTCCGTAAGATTGATGACATTGGAGTCGCTACCCGTACCATCCAGGCCCACGAAATTGGCAGTCGACGAAGGCGTCAGCGACGTGGCGCGCGCAGCGTAACCTAGGAGGTCGTTGGAACCCGTGCCGCTGGTGAAAATATAGACGATGGTCTCGGTGCCGCCAAGACTAAAGTCATAAATCTGTCCGCGCGTCTCGGTGGTGCCGGTGCTATGGAACGGAAGGGCAAAAGGTTGCACGGCCCAGGTGTAACCGGAGACGTGACCGTTGGTGTAGTTGAGCGTTGCACGTCCGTACCCAGGGTTCCCAATGGGCTGCGTGTACGTCAGCATGTGCACCGCGCCTGTGCTGTCTTGCACCGCGCCGATAGGGTGCGAAAAATCGCTTACCGGATTCGTTGCATCAGTTGCAACGCGCGCCCACGTCTTTCCGTTGTCCTGGGACGTGAACAGTGCTACAGGATTTGCGCTGGCGTTGGAATAGGACCAAAAAACAAGGTCCCCAGACGTGATGTCCTTGATCCCGTAGCCCGAAAGCTGCGTCCATTGGAGCGAATTGCTGACAGCGTTTGTGGTCGATACAAACGCATTGATAGTTGCCGCAGTCACGGCAGCTCCTTACGCCACGCGCCGGATCTTCATCACGAAGCCGGCCTTGACCGTGATCTGACTCGAGGCCACTTCGGAAGCGCCTTGCAGAGTCACGGTGCCGGTGGTGGTTGACGTGACCACATGAAACTTACCCCAAACCGGGTAGCTGGTGGTTGCCGCTGGCACACCCGACGTCTTGGCGCCTACCGTAGCACTCGCGTTCTGCCAACCAGTGGTCGTTGTCTGCGTGGTGGCTGCGGGGTGCGCCCACTGCCCGCTAACAGTTGAGCCCGTGGGCACGGTCAAGGCGAAGCCGATACCCGTGGTGGTCGCAGCCGACTGTATTTCACCAAAGATTTCGACCTCGTAGTTCGCGCTGGCTTCGGCATCAAACGTCATCCCCGTCAGCGTGGACAGCGTGGTCGTGCTGTTCGTGTAGTCAGCCGCCAGCACCTTCGTAGGCAGAAACCGCAGCTCCAGGGCCAGCACCGAAATGGAAACCCACTTGGTAGTGCCGGAACCGAAGTTGACGGCGGACGTACCGTTGGAGCCTCCCAATACCGTCGTCCGCGTCAGCGTACTCGCCGCGCTGTACGTGCCAATGCCGTACTCGAAATTTCCAGTCGGCGTGCCATTGCTGTCGACTTCGCGGATGGCATAGAAGCAGGTATCGGCCGGCGTGTTGCTGGCGCTCATCACCGAAGAGAAAGCCCTGTAGCCCGTTACCGCCCCGGCCAGGGTAATCGCCCCCGTCCCGCTGGTGGTAGTAGTCTCCAGGACTCCGTCTGCAGTGATGAAAGCCATCGCGTATCGCCCCTCGCAGGCGGGAGGTGAAGTATGGTGGAGGCGGATGGGCGGGCGGCTCAGCTGAACTGCTTCTTGCAGGTCAGTTGCAGGCTGTCGCCGCTCGCCAGCGAGATGACGGCGAACGTGGCGCTCAGGTCCATGTTCCCGCTGGTGCTGGCGTCGAACGTACCCGCCTCGTCCACAGAACGCGACGCCGAGGCGGTGATGGTGCCCACCGTCTGGTACGTGTCGTTCGTGTTCGTGGTCGTCACGTTGCTGGACGTGCCAGCGACGCGCGATTCCACGGGCGTCGACAGCGCCGTGTCCGCTGCGTTAGCAGTGCGGGCCGCGCCCGTGGCGCCGACGCCAATGCCGATGTACAGCGGTTCCGCCTGCGCGGGCGTGCTGCCGATGTGGCGCTTGGCAGCGATGGCCTTGCCGCTGTTGGTGATGACGGTTGCGGTTCCGAATGCCATGGTGACAGCTCCTTAGGCAGGGACGGCCACGGCAGCCACAACAGCGGCAGCTTCGGCAGGGGTCATCGGGGCAGCCTCGGCCGTGCGCCGCGTGCTGGCTTCTTGCTCCAGCGCCGCGCCCACAGCCCGGAGGTACGTGGTGTCGGCCTCGTGGCGCGCCACCTCGGCAGCCGCCTTCGCGACAATCTCTTCAGGGGTCATTTCGTCTTGCTCCGGTTGCTGTGGAAACGTGACTTCACGGAACGCTTCAGGCGCCTGTACAGGATGCCAGCGTTGCCCGCGCAGTGGATGAAGAAGTTGGAATGGCTGAAAGCCACGACACCCAGGTTCTCCACCGTCCCATCGGCCCGCATGACAACGGCTTCCACCGACTGCATGCGAACACCGACTTTGCTAGACGTGATGGACATAACACAGGCTCCTAATTGCGGCAACTGTAGCATGCACCTTTGACGAAATCGGGGATTTATACCTTGATAGTTTGCAATTCCTGGTAATCTCAAGTAGGCCAGTTCATAAAGCAAAACGCCACCCGAAGGTGGCGTTTGTATGTCAGCGTATCTGCACGCTGCGCGGAACTGGCTGTGGCTTAGGCGGGGACGGAGCGCCTGCCATCACAAAGATGACCTCGCCTTCCGCCCAATGTGCAAGCACCCTTATGAGGCGCCGCACTAGCTTCGCGCGCCACATGGCCGCGCGCCGTCAGGCCAGCGAACCCGTGACCGCCGTGGGCACCGGTTGCAGGTTCTGCGCCGTGCCCGAGAAGCTGATGGCCGGGGCAACGCCCGCACCCGTGATGTCGGTGGATTGCACGGTGCCGGTGAACGAGCCGGAGCCCACGTTGTTGAAGTCCTGCTCGACGCTGAACGTGCCGTCGGCGGCCGGGG
>OUNJ011011668.1_pt1 | contig 63891 bp, 59 predicted proteins | sample 1755361 | NCBI WGS metagenome assembly OUNJ01 (sample SAMEA3914825, study PRJEB12502) | metagenome | biome: forest; material: soil | place: USA | collected 2012-03-12 | depth 0.1 m
TTCAGGTGAAGCAAAACGGCTATGGAGCATCTATCGGCGCCTGAATCCAGTCGAAATAACTAGGATTGGGCTGAGATATATAAATAGGATTGATATCCCTCTGCCTATGGAAAATTTCGAGGATTACTATCTCAATTTTCCAAAAGTTGCAGATGGGTTGTCACAAGGATTATCGCAATATCTTATGAGTCTGACAATTCCCTACCCAGCGACACAGAGTACCGCCATAATCAATCAGACTTTAGTGCCACCAGCAAAAGATAATGTAGCTTCTACATTACTCGACATAGACTGCTTCAGAACGGAAAACTTAAGCAATGATGATGCTGCACTGTGGCAAATTTTCGAAGAGCTGAAAGCTCAAGAGAACACCATCTTTGAAGCTTGTATTACTGATAAAGCAAAGGAGCTATTCGACTAATGGCAAGTTTAGCGCAATCGCACTACCCAGATTATAATCAATTCTCTGCTTGGCGCACAGCGAGCGGAATGCTCGATGCAAGTCTAGACGTAACATCGAAGGTAATCGAATTATTCGCTGTAGCGGCAAAGACAAAATATGTTCGCGAAGCTGAACTCATTAACGCATTTGGATCAAATAAATACGTGACAGCGAGTTATCTCGCTAAGCAGAAAAATCTGAGTATTGAAGAAGTTTTAGAAACGATGATTACATCAAATCTTTTTCGTAGGTCGCTTCTCAGAGCGCCCGATGGGGATGACGTATATATGCGAAATAGACCTTGGTCTCGTGTAACCGATTTTGTAACCGCAATTCGTGCGATAAACGCTCTACAGGTTTAATGGATAATTCTGTACAAATCGTCATCATTAGTTGGCCACTAATATTCTGGGGGGTTTTTGGCGGCGCTCTTGCCGAGTTTTTGAAACTGTATAACTTGAGGGATAAACCAAAAAATAAGTGGCCCGTACATTACTTCACAAAAATCTATTGGATACTAAGCATAGTAATGGTCTTGCTGGGTGGAGTCGTAGTATTCTGGTATCAAGAAAGCGGCGTGATGCACATCAACGATATGCTGGCTGCTAACATAGGTGCTACAGCTCCATTGATCTTCGCTAGAGTGCTCGCAAAGGACCCTAAGATTCGCACCTGAGGACTTACGGCAGCATTGAATTGAAGTATATGATTGCACTCAGGTGCACCACAGGAGCACTAGGCCATGACTTTTGATTGATTTGAGTGATAATTAGCGTATGAACCAGCGACTCTTTAATTGCATAATTCGCTCGCTAAGGTACGATTTATCGTCACTTTCTGTCACGGAGAGTCAATGTGCCGGTTTAGCTCAGGGGTAGAGCAGCGGTTTTGTAAACCGAAGGTCGCGGGTTCAATTCCTGCAACCGGCACCACGCTTCGCCCTGGCGGGCTACGCGTGGCGCGGCCACGTGGAGGCCGACATCTTGGGCGAAGCAGTGTCCGGCATAGCGCGAAAGCGCGACGACGGACGACCAACCATTACCGAGCACCTTATGGCCGACACCCATCACGATCACGACCACCACGACCATAGCCATCACCATGGCCACAACCACGCGCCTGCGAGTTTTGGCTGCGCGTTTGCCATCGGCATTGCGCTGAATGCGTCGTTCATCGTCGCGGAAGTGGCCTATGGCCTGAGCGCCCATTCGCTCGCGCTATTGGCGGATGCGGGGCATAATCTGAGCGACGTGCTCGGCCTTGTCATGGCCTGGGGCGCGACTTGCCTTGCGCGCAAAAAACCCAGCGCGCGCTATACCTACGGGCTGCAAAGTTCTTCCATCATGGCGGCGCTCGCCAATGCTTTCCTGCTGCTGCTCGTCACGGGCGGCGTCATCCTCGAAGCGGTGCAGCGCCTGAGCGAAGATGCCCCCGTCGCTGAAAAAACGGTGATGGCGGTGGCGGCTTGCGGCATCCTCATTAACGGCATCACGGCCGCATTGTTCATGCGTGGCGACAAGCACGACCTCAATATCCGCGCGGCGTTTTTGCACATGGCGGGGGATGCGCTGGTGTCGCTCGGCGTGGTGATCGCAGGATTCGCCATGCTGAAAACCGGCTGGCTGTGGCTCGACCCGGCGGTGAGCATCGCGATTGCGCTGGTGATTATCGCTGGCACATGGGGATTGTTGCGCGACGCAGTGAACCTCTCGCTGCATGCCGTGCCGTCGCATATCGATGCAGCAAACGTGCAGCAATTTTTCGCTGCACTACCCGAAGTGTGCGAGGCGCATGACTTGCACATCTGGGCGATGAGCACGACGGAAGTGGCGCTCTCCGTGCATTTGCTGATGAAGGACGGCCATCCGGGTGATGCGTTCATCAAGCGCGTGACGCATGACATCGACCATGCGTTCCATATCAGCCATTGCACGATCCAGATTGAGCTGGGCGATACGAGCAGCGAATGCGCGCTCGCTTCGGCGCATGTGGTCTAGCTTTCCTTGACCCACGGGCGGCTGTTGCTCGGCTTGCCGAAATAATGGCCCTGCAGGTAATCGACGCCGAGATCCATCAGCATTTTCGCGATTTCGCCGTTCTCGACAAATTCGGCGACGGATTTGAGGCCGAACCCGCGCGTGAAATCGAGCAGGATTTTGACGAACAGGCGCGAGTCTGCATTGTCCGATAAATCGCGGATGAAGGCGCCGTCGATTTTCACGTAATCGATGGAGAGCGCTTTCAACTGGCGGAAAGACGTGTAGCCCGAGCCGAAATCGTCGAGTGAGATCGAGCAGCCGAGCGCCTGCACTTCGGCGCAGAAACGCGCGGAATGTTTCAGGTCGCCATGCACTGCCGTTTCGGTGATTTCAACGGTGAGGCGCTGCGCGACTTTCGGCGATTTGCCGACAAGGTTGGTGAGCAAAGTGAGCCAGCTACTATCGAGGATGGTGAGGTTCGACACGTTCACTGCGATCGACACGTTCGCGTCCTGCTTCAGTTCGGCGACGACTTTTTCGAGCACGATGCAGTCGATCATGCTGATGAAGCCCATGCGCTCGGCGATGGGGATCAGCGCGCCCGCGGAAGTGATGGTGCCGTCCTCGCCGATGAGGCGCAACAGCGCTTCGTAATGGGCGATTTTGCCGCTCTTGCTGTCGATGATCGGCTGGTAGGCAAGGCGGATGCGGCCCTGCTGCACGGCCTGGCCGAGGAAGTTGGCAAGGCCCATTTCCTCGCGCTGTTCCGCGCCGGAGAGGTCATCGTGATGGTGCGCGTGGCTGCCGCTATTTTCGCTGAGGATGACAAGCGCGCGGCCGAGCACATCCTCGGGTTTCAGCGTTGCATCCGGCAAAATCTGGTAGGAAGTCGAGATCAGGCAATGCAGTTCGCCGTAGCGCGAGGTGTAGCTGTAGGCGCGGATGGCGTCTTCGATTTCGTCGCACCAATGCTCGGCGGCGGAGTCGTTGGTCGCGGGCAGTAAAATGCCGAACTGGTCGCGCTGCACGCGGGTGACGCTTGCGCCCGGCCCGGCCTTGTCGCGCACGAGCTGGAACAGCTCGCTCATCACCGCTTCGGCGACGCCCATCGAATAGCCAGACATAATCATCGAAAGGTTGTCGATGGCGACGAGGATCATCGCGCCCTGCAGTTGCGCGGCGCGCGCGTCATGGTCGAGTTTCGCGAGCGCGTCGATGAAGGGTTGCGGGTAGCCGCACGCACCCAGCGAGCTGGTGACGCTTGAGGGCTGATCGTGCTGGCGGCGGAACATAAGCGATGATTCTCGCTATTTTTACGCTAAAAATCAAGCGTTACGCCGCCGGAATGGTGCGCTTTCCCGTGTGGGCGGGCGGTCGCGGCTAAAAGGCCACAGCGCGCGTGGCGAGCAGGGTCAGCAGCATCAGCAGCCCCGCCCACTGGTTGCTGCGAAACAGCGCTCCGGCGCGTTCCGGTGGGCAGGGCAGGCGGCGCACCTGCCATAAAAGCTGCGCGGCGACGAAGATCAGGCCGAGATAGTAGACAATGTTTATATGCAGCAAAAAACCGGTGGTGACGAGCAATGCCAGCATCAGCCCGTAACAGGCAGCGACGAATACGCGGATGCGCGGCTGGCCCAGCGCCCGCGCGCTCGAGCGGATGCCGATTTTCGCATCGTCCGCCATGTCCTGCACCGCGTAGATCGTGTCGTAGCCGAGGGTCCAGCAGATGCTTGCGGCGTAGAGGGTGAGGGCGGGCAGGCTGAGTCCGTTGCCGGTGGCCGCCCAGCCCATCAGCGCGCCGAGGTTGAAGGTGAGGCCGAGAAACGCCTGCGGCCACCAGGTCAGGCGCTTCATGAACGGGTAGGCGGCGATCATTGGCAGCGCGAGGAAGGCGAGCAGCGTGACCATGAGCGGCAGGCTGAGCGCGACGGCCAGCGCGGCGATGAGCAGAATCAGTAAAAGTAGAAAGGCCTGCCAGGGCTTGATCGCCCCGCTCGCCAACGGTCGGTTCGCCGTGCGCGCCACTTGCGCATCGAGCTTGCGGTCGGCGAGGTCGTTGAGGATGCAACCTGCCGCGCGGGTCAGCGCTGCTCCGCCAAGCATGAGCAGCATCAGCATGGGTGTATTGCTAGCGCCCACCAGCGCCACGGCCCAGGCGGCGGGGAAGAAGACGAGCCAGATGCCGATCGGCTTGTCGAGACGCATGAGGGCGATGTAGGGGGAAAGTTTCATTTGTGGGTGGTGCGTAGTGGGTGGTGGGTAGTGGGTAGTGAAAAAGTGCGTCCCGTGCAATCATTCCCTTGGCGGCCCTTTAAGAATCCATTTGCGGATTTACGGTGGCGGCGGCACTATTCACCACGCACTACCCACCACCCACTACGCACCCATCATGACCAACCCCCGTTACCGACTCGCCGTCGAGGCGCGCCTCCACCAAAGCATCGCCGTGCTGCTCGAGGGCAATGCCGCGCATTACCTCACGCATGTGCTGCGTTTGGGCGTCGGTGAGGCCATCGCGCTGTTCAACCGCGAGGAGGGCGAATGGCTCGCGCGCATTACGCAAATCCGCAAGCGCGAGGTGATGCTCGCGGTCGAGGAACGCCTGCGCGCGCCGGAGGAGAAGCTTGGCCTCACCGTCTGTTTCGCGCCGATCAAAGGCGGGCGGATGGAGACGATCATCGAGAAAGCCACCGAGCTTGGCGCGAGCGTGCTGCAGCCCGTCATCACCGCGCGCACCATTGTGACCAAAGTGAATCTCGAACGCGCCGAGGCGATTGCGCGCGAAGCGGCAGAGCAGTGCGAGCGCATCGACTGGCCGGAAATCCGCGAACCGGTAAAACTGCTCAACCTGCTGGGTAATTGGCCGAGCGATGTGCCGCTGATTTACGGCGATGAGAGTGGGACGAGTGCGAGCGTGCTGGAGCTTGGCGCGGGCGCAAAGCCTCAGCAATGGGCCATCCTCGCCGGCCCCGAAGGCGGCTTCACGCCCGAGGAATTCGCCGCGCTGAAGCACCTGAAAGCGGCGCGTGGCGTTTCTTTGGGCCCACGCATCTTGCGCGCGGACACGGCGGTCATTACATTGGCCGTCGCAACATTACAGCGCTGGGGCGATTGGGACAGGCGTCCGCGCTTCGTGGCTGAGGGAGAAATTTAAATGAGCACCACCGCCACCGCTGCTATCGCGGCGACTTCAACCCATCCTGAAATCCTGAACCAGCTGAAAGCGCTCGGCGAATCGCGCGGCGAGGAAATCGCGGCGTGGATGGATGCACGGCGCATGGAATCCGGCGCACCGTTTTATTCTTCGGTCGATGTGCGCCATGCGGGTTATAAAGTTGCGCCCGTCGATACGAATCTGTTTCCGGCGGGCTTCAACCAGCTTTCGACGCATGCGCGCACCCGCGCGGCGGCTCGCATCAAGCAGCGCCTCACGCGTTATAACGAGGTGAAGCGTGTGCTGGTGATTCCGGAAAACCACACGCGCAATACCGGCTATATCGATAACCTCGCCGCACTGCTGTCGATCCTGCGCGAGGCGGGCTGCGAGGTGGAGCTCGGGAGTCTGGCGGCGACGGATGTGCCGATCGACGTCACGACGTCCACGGGTGAAACGCTGCGCGAAATGCCGCTGGCACGCCATGGCAGTTTGCTCAAAACGGCGAGCGCGTTTTGCCCGCAATTGATCCTGCTCAATAACGATCTCACCTCCGGCTTGCCGGATGCGCTGCGCGGCGTATCGCAACCCATCGTGCCGCGCCCGTCGCAAGGCTGGCACCGCCGCAGGAAGTCGATCCATTTCGAGGCGTATGACAAACTCGCGCGCGAATTCGCGACGGCGTTCGACATCGATCCATGGCTGATGACGACGGAATTCCACAAATGCGGGCGCGTCGATTTCGGCGAGCGGCAGGGGCTCGAATGCGTCGCGATGGGGGGCGAAAAAGTGCTGCACAAAATCCGTAACCATTATGCGCAGTACGGCATCACGCACGAGCCCTATGTCTATGTGAAGTCCGATTCCGGCACGTACGGCATGGGCATCATGACGGTGAAATCGGGCGACGAGATGCTCGAGATCAACAAGAAAATCCGCAACAAAATGAACGTCATCAAAGAGGGCGTGCAATCGACCGAAGTGGTGATCCAGGAAGGCGTGCCGACGCATGATAAGGTCGATGGCGCGCCCGCCGAGCCGATGCTCTACCTCGTCGATGGCCATGCGGTCGGCGGCGCGTACCGCGTCAACGACCAGCGCGATGCGGAGAATAATTTGAACGCCACCGGCATGCGTTTCGTCGGCATGTGCGACGAGGGCGAAGCGGGCAAGGTCGCGATGCCGAGCTGCAAATTCGGTGCGCTCGGGCTGATCGCGGAGCTCGCGAGCTTGGCTGCACAGCGCGAGGAATACGGCGAGAGTTATAGTATTTAGGTAAGGTGCTAGGTGCTAGTTTCTAGATGCTAGTAAGATACAGACGGTGCAACACATGTAATAACTAGCACCTAGATACTAGTACCTAGCATCTTTCTTCCTACCGCACCCGGCTCTCCGGGAAAATAACCCGCACGGTGGTGCCGACGCCGACTTCACTGGTCAGCTGCAATTTGCCGCCATGCAGTTCCGCGAACATTTTGCATAAGGGAAGGCCAAGCCCCGTGCCTTCGTGGCTCTGGCTGCGATGCACCTGCCCGAACACGGCGAGCGCTTGCGCGATGTCGTTCTCCGCGATGCCAACGCCCGTATCGCTCACCACGAGATGCAGCTGGCGGTACGGGTCGAGCCGCGCGCTCACCGTTACGCGGCCATGCTGCGGCGTGAATTTGATGGAGTTCGACAGCAGGTTCAGCAAAATCTGGCGCACTTTGCGCTTGTCGGCATAGAGCATCGGCAAATGCTCGGCGACATCGGCGAGGATGGTGATGTGCTTCGCTTTCGCGCGCTCGTTGACAATGCGCGTCGCTTCGCCGATGGCGCGTGCCATGTCGATTTCTTCTTCGTAGAGTTCGAGCTTGCCCGCTTCGCCCTTGCTGAAATCGAGGATGTCGGAAATCAGTTGCAGCAAATGCGTGCCGCACAAATTAATGTCCTGCACGCGCTCTTTCTGCTTGTCGTTCATCGGCCCGAAATACCCCGCGCCGAGCATTTCCGAAAAGCCGATCACGGCGTTGAGTGGCGTGCGCAGTTCGTGCGACATATTGGCGAGGAATTCGGACTTTGCTTGGCTCGCGAGAATCGCTGCGGATTCGGATTCTTCGACTCGCATGATTTGCTTGGCCATGTTGAGCGCGAAATAGGAAAGCACCGAGCCGAAAATGGTGAAGATGGCGAGGAACGACACGTCTTTCATGCGCGCGTTGCGCCAGTCTTTCAGGAAGTCTTTCTCGTCGATGACGATGGCGGTCACGATCGGCAGGCTTTTCAGATGCGCGTAAGAATAAATCTTGATCGAGTTGTCGAAGGTTTTGGTATCGGTGATGATGTCGCGGTTTTTTGCGTGGGCTTGCGCCTGCTCGCTGACGAAATCGATCGCGGCGTTGTGCTTCGCATCGTCGCCGGGGCCGGTGAACAGCACCGTGCCGTCCTCGAGCATCAGCGCCATGAAGCGGTGGCTGCCCTGATCGACCGAGGTGAAGAAGTCGCTGAAATAAAGCGGGTCCACGGCCGCGACGATAATCCCGCCGAAGCTGCCGTCGAGCTTGGTGATGCGCCGCGCCATGACGATCAATTGCGGATGCAGCGCATTGCGTGTGCGCTGCTGGCCGATGTAAATATCGTGCGTGCCGTCGTCCCGCAGCGCCTGGAAGGCCGGGTCGTTATCGACGCTTTCCGTGTAATTGTACCACTGGTCGTAGCCTTTTTTGTTGGCGGCGATCTGGATGATGCCATTCTCGTTCACCAGCATCATCGCGGCGATTTGCGGCGTGTCATCGACCCAGAGGCGGAAATTGTTTTCGATGTCGTGCGGCAGGTTGCCGCCGAACATGGTGTTGAAATATTGCCGCTCGACGGCGCGGTTCAGCACGAGATCGACACCGAGCAGCGTGAGATCGACCTGGTCGGAGAGGATATGCGTCAGGCGCGCGGCGTTGTTCTTGCCCTCGACCACCGAGCTTTCATAGGCCTTGCTCGCTTGGTAGGCGACGAACACGCAGAATAGCAGCATGATGAGCGCGGAGAAGGCGATCAGCGTTTTCGCTTTCGGCGAACGGCCGCGCCCGACCGGCAGCCTGCTGCTGCTCGAGGCGGTCTGTTGCGATATGATCTCCGGTTCCATGGTGAGGTCACGATACCTGCGCGAGATTAAAATAATGCTAAGAAATCATTACGATAGCGTAAGGAGAGGGCCGGTTTGCGGGGGGTGGCGCCCGGGTTTTTGCCGCTTAAGCAGTTAATATAGCACAATTTTATCAAATTTCGAGCGGCGCCCGCATTTTTCTCACTTTTTTGCCGGTGGCACGCATGTGGCGGCCTGTTTTGCCCTTTTTCGGGAATGTGACAGTTCCATGAAGTTTCGCCCAAAAACCCGGATTTCCCGTGACGCTGCCCACGCTTGTCACGCCCGCGCGCGCCTGTTAGAAATAACGCATGGTCGCACGCATCCACACCGTCGCGTTTGAGGGCATCGAAACCTTGCCGGTCGAGGTGCAGGTGCATCTCGGGGCGGGGTTGCCCGCCTTTACCATCGTCGGCCTGCCGGACAAGGCCGTGGCCGAATCGCGCGAGCGGGTGCGCGCCGCGCTGTCGTCGATGGGCATCCAGCTTCCGGCGAAACGCATCCTCGTCAACCTCGCCCCCGCCGATGTGCAGAAAGAAGGCTCGCATTTCGACGTGCCGATCGCGCTTGCCATGCTGGTCGCACTCGGCATGATTCCATCCGATGCGCTCGAGGGTTTCGTCGCGCTCGGTGAGTTAGCGCTCGACGGCCAGTTACAGCCCGTCGCGGGCGTGCTGCCCGCTGCTCTTGGCGCTAGTGCGCAAGGCAAAGGCATCCTCTGCCCCGCCGAGAACGGTGCGGAAGCGGCGTTTGCAGGCGAGATCGACATTCTCGCGCCCGCCTCGCTGCTCATGCTCATCAACCATGTGAAGGGCCAGCAGGTCATGGCGCGGCCGCAAGCGGCGCTGAGTTTTGCGGAAAAAAGCGGGCCGGATTTGGCGGAAGTGCGCGGCCAGGCCATCGCCAAACGCGCGCTCGAAATCGCTGCCGCCGGGGGCCATAACCTGCTGATGACGGGCCCGCCGGGTTCCGGCAAATCCATGCTCGCCGCCTGTTTGCCGGGCATCCTCCCGCCGATGACGCCGGAGGAAATGCTCGAGACGAACCTCATCGCTTCCGTCGCAGGCAAGCTGGTGAAGGGCGCTTTCGCGGGCACGCGCCCGTTTCGCGACCCGCACCATTCCAGCTCCATGGCCTCGATGGTCGGCGGCGGGCGCAAGGCCGTGCCGGGGGAAATTTCGCTCGCCCATCATGGCATTTTGTTCATGGACGAACTGCCCGAATACCCGCGCGGCGTGCTCGAATCGCTGCGCCAGCCGCTTGAGACGGGCATGATTTCCATCGCCCGTGTCGAGGCGCATGTCACCTACCCGGCGCGCTTTCAGTTGATTGCCGCGATGAACCCGTGTCGCTGCGGTTACCTCGACGATCCGGGCCGCGCCTGCAGCAAAGCGCCGCGTTGCGCGGGCGATTACCAGAGCCGTATTTCCGGCCCGCTGCTCGACCGCATCGACCTGCATGTGGATGTGCCCGCGGTCGATACCCTGTCGATGCTTACGCCCGCGAATGCGGAGCCGAGCGCCACCGTTGCCGCACGCGTGCTGACGGCGCGACAAATGCAGCAGCAGCGTTTCAACGCGATGCAACTGCCCGCCCGCACCAACGCCGAAGTGAGCGGTGACGCGCTGCAGGACATGGTGCAGCTCGATGCCGAAAGCCGTGCGCTGCTCGAACATGCGACGCGCACGCTGCAACTTTCCATGCGCGGCCTCACGCGTGTATTGCGGGTCGCGCGCACCATCGCCGACCTCGAACAGTCGCGCGATGTCACCCGCACCCATCTCGCCGAAGCGCTGTCCTATCGCCAGCAAGTGCTCGGTCGCGAGATCGCCCCATCGAAGGAGTTTGCCTGATGTTCAGCGCTGCCACGGAAAAAGACTGCGAGGCCGTGGGCGACATCGCCACGCGCACGTTCATCGAAACCTACGGTGAACTTTATCGCCCGGAGAATCTTGCACAGCATGTCATCAAAACCTGCAGCGCGGAGTATTTTCGTGCGGCGCTCAAAGCCGGAGACAACATCATTTTGCTGCACGATGCGGGCAAGCTCATCGGCTACGGCAAAGTCGGCCAGATGCGCTTGCCATACAAAGACGCGCCGAAAGGGTCGCAGGAAATCCACCGTGTTTATGTCGAAAAAGCCCAGCAGGGCCGCGGGCTTGGCAAGAAACTGATGTTCGAGCTGATGGCCCTGCCGCGCATCACCACCGCCCCGGCGAGCTACCTCAGCGTCTATGAAAAAAACCTCATCGCGCAGGGGCTCTACGCGCATTACGGCTTCGCGCCGGTTGGCCGCTATATGTACCAGGTGGGCGACCAGTACGATCCCGAAATCATCATGGGGCGCGTGCGGTAACGCCCGTCCAATTTCGTCGTGGGCTTTGTCGTCCATCATCTTCTTTGTGCTCACATAGCGCTGCTATGCTGCGCAGAGAAGCCTCGAACTCCTAGCCCACGACAAAATTGAACGGGCTACTGGACCGCTAGGCCAATCAGCCCCGTCTGCGGCGAACTTGCGCTCGCATACGTGCGCTTTTCCATGCGGCCCGCAAGGTAGGCGAGGCGGCCGGACTGCACGGCGAGCTTCATCGCTTGCGCCATCATCACCGGGTTTTGCGCTTCCGCAATCGCGGTGTTCATCAGCACGCCGTCGCAGCCGAGTTCCATCGCAATCGCTGCGTCACTCGCGGTGCCGACCCCGGCATCGACGAGAATGGGCACCTTCGATTGCTCGACGATGAGGCGGATGTTCAGCGGGTTCTGGATGCCCAGTCCCGAGCCGATGGGCGCGGCGAGCGGCATGATGGCGGCGACGCCGAGCGCCTCGAATTTCTTCGCGGCGATGGGGTCGTCATTGGTGTAGACCATGACCTCGAAGCCTTCTTTCACCAGCGTTGCCGCGGCTTTCAGTGTTTCCTCGACATCCGGGAACAGGCTGCTTTTGTCGCCGATCACTTCGAGTTTGACGAGCGTCCACCCTCCGAGTTCACGCGCGAGGCGCAGCGTGCGCACGGCTTCTTCGGCGGTGTAGCAGCCCGCGGAATTGGGCAGGTAGGTGTACTTCTCCGGCGGAATCGCCGCTTGCAAACTTTGCGCACCCGTATCGGCAAGGTTCACCCGCCGCAGCGCCACGGTGACGATCTCGGCACCGCTTGCTTCGATGGCCGCTTTCGTTTCCGCCATGTCGCGGTATTTGCCGGTGCCGACGAGCAGGCGCGAGGAAAATTTCCGGCCCGCGATGAGGAGTGCATCCGCCACTAGCCGCCCCCAATAAAGCCGACAATTTCGATCGCGTCACCGTCCATGATTTGCGTCGTCGCATAGGCGCTGCGCGGCACGATTTCGAGGTTGCGCTCGATGGCGACTTTCTTCGCATCGAGCTTCAGTTCGGCGATGAGGTCACCGATAAAACATAAATCCGCACGCGGTCGTGCCGCGCCGTTGACGGTGATTTGCGGTTGCGTGGTGGATGTGTTAGACATGGAATCTATCTAGGGGATTCGCGCCAAAAGCGCAAGAAACGAGGCATATGAGCAAGAAAATCACCATCCTGAACGGGCCGAACCTGAATTTGCTGGGCACGCGCGAACCGGAGATTTACGGGCGCGAAACGCTGGCAGATATCGAGAAAATGTGCGTGGAAGCAGCGCAAAAAGCCGGGTTCTCGGTCGATTTCAAGCAGAGCAACCATGAGGGCGATTTGATCGACTGGGTGCAGCAGGCGGGGCGCGAATCGGCGGGCATCATCATCAATGCCGGGGGCTATACGCATACGTCCGTGGCGCTGCATGACGCGCTCAGGGCGGTGAAGATTCCCATCATCGAAGTGCATTTGAGCGACCCGAAAACGCGCGAACCGTTCCGCCATCATTCCTTCATCGAATCGGTCGCGAAGCAAAGCATCTGCGGCCTCGGCGCGAAAGGTTATGTGCTGGCGATCGAGGCGTTGGCGGCATGAGGAAAACATTGAGAGTAAGAATATTTATTTATTTCCTGACCGCGTATGTAACATTTTTTAGTTTTGTCGGTGCTTTGAATGCCGCCACTGCGCTTGAGTTTTACTGGCAGAAATTTGATTTCAGTATCGTCAATACGACACGGGTATGCGAGCAAATGGCGAAGAATCGGTGCGTGGACGGATTCTTTATCCGAACATCGGAAGGGAAGCAGGATACGTTCACGGATATTTACGTGATGATGGATCCGGATGATTTGATGATCGGCAATCATCTCACGAAAGAGCCGCAGAGTTTTTATTACATGGCGAATTCGGCAAAAAAGCAGGCGGATTATTGGCATCATATCGTTACGCTTTGCTTCAGCTTACCGATCTTTTTGCTAGCGCTGTGGATGTTTACCAAGCAATTTCGGTCGCTGGATAATGAGGTGAAAAAACGTTGATTTCCTATGCGTCAAGACCCGCTCACCCCCGACATGCTCCTCACGGCCTACGCCAACGGCTATTTCCCGATGGCGCTGAATCGCGACGACCCGGAGCTGTACTGGTTCTCGCCCGAGGAGCGCGGCGTGCTACCGCTCGACAGTTTCAACATCCCTCGCGGCCTCGCGCGCGCGATGAAAAAACACGCCTATACCATCACCGTCGATACGGCGTTCGAGCAGGTCATCCGCGCCTGTGGCACGCTCACGCAGGAGCGGCACGAAACATGGATCAACGAACATATCGTGCAGCTTTACACCGCGCTTTTCGCGCGCGGGCAGGCGCATTCGATTGAGGTGTGGGCGGAAGAAAAATTGATCGGCGGGCTTTACGGCGTCAGCCTCGGCGGTGCGTTTTTCGGCGAGAGCATGTTTTCGCGCGCGCCGGATGCGAGCAAGATGGCACTGGTGCGCCTCGTCGAAATCCTGCGCGAGGCGGGCTACGAACTGCTCGACACGCAATATGTCAACGAGCACCTCAAGCAGTTCGGCGTCGAGGCGTGGAGCAAGCAGCGCTACATGACGAAATTGGAGAAAGCCCTCAGCGCTTCACCCAATCCCTCGACGCGTTTTTCGACTGCTTCGGTGCGAAGCGGGGCGGCCTCCTCATCAAGGAACAGCAACGGCTGACCGGCATGGAAAGTGAGCTTCGCGTGGTGCAGATTGCCACCGCGGCCGCCGGAAAGCTGGAAGGCGAGGTTCGCGGACAAGCCCACACAGCGCGCCCATAAACGCTCGCGCTCGTCGAGCAGTTTGATCTCGCTTTTGTCGCCTTTCCATTTCGCCTGGTAGCGGTAATAGAGCGCGAGCGCGAGCATGAGCCGCTCGCGATGGTCGATGCCTTTGAGCGAAGATTGGATAATGCGCTGGTACGCCCAGTTGGCGCGGAAATTCGGGTCGATGGACCAAGCCAATTCCGAGAGTTTGCACAAAGCGCGGCGGATGCGTTTCCAGCCCAATGGCTCGTTCACGAACAGCGGTGTCGTCCAGTCATAAAGCTCGCGGCCATAGGTGCCCGCGCGGCCGATCAGCGCGGCGAGGTCGTTGGCGCTGGCGAGCAACGCATCCTCCTTCTGGATTTTCGCTTCGAGCAGATCGAAGAAAAATCCCTCGCGGATGCCGCTCACCGAAAAGCGTACTTCCGGCGCGCCGGTGACGCTCAGCAACTGGTGCAGCACCATCGCGGTCGGCACGATAGTCGCGGCGCGTTTTTCCGAAATGCCGGGGAGGGTTTTCAGCTCCTCCGCGCTCAGCTCCAGCAGCCGCTCGCGCATTTGGCCGACGGCGCGGCGGTTCATGTGGTATTCGTGCACGAGGTCGAGCGGGTAGCCGGTTTTTTTCATGTGCAGTTTGGCGAGGGTGCGGAATCCGCCGCCGATGGCGTAGATGCTCGCAGGTGCGGCTTCCTTCAGCCACGGGATCGTTTTCAGTTCGCTCTTGATGAGCTCTTCCATTTTCTCGCGCTTGCCGTCCGTGGTGTCGAGGATGCGCAAGGAGCCCAGATGGCAGCTCGCGCGTTCGCCGACGAGGCTGCGCTCGACGGTCGCCAGTTCCATCGACCCGCCGCCGAGATCCGCCGAGATGCCGAACGGTTCGTGGAAAGAGGAAAGCACGGCTTTCGCCGCCAGTTCCGCCTCGCGCTCGCCGCTGATGACGGTGATATTGATGCCGTGCGTTTTCTCGAGCCCGCGCACGAAATCCGCGCCGTTCGATGCATCGCGCACGGCGGCGGTGGCGATGATGTCGAGGCTTGCGACCTGCAGCCGGTTCGCCATGACGAGGAAGCGCGCGATGGCGCTTTCTGCCTGCTTCACGCCGTCCGGGTTCAGCTTGCCGGTGCGCGCGAGCCCTTTGCCCAGCGCGCACATATATTTTTCGTTGAACAGTGGCAGCGGCACGCGCTTCAACGCGTGGTACACCACCATGCGCACGGAGTTCGACCCAATATCGATGATGGCGATGAGGCCTTTCGGGTGGTCGGCCGTCGGGATGTTGTAGGTGATGGTCATTACAGAGTCGCCAGTAAGTGTGCGCAAACGGTACGGCTGGGCCTCCCCCTCCCCTTTAGGGGGAGGGTTGGGGTGGGGCCGAAGGTGGTAGGGACTTTGCCATATTCCGGCCCCCACCTAACCTCCCCCCTAGAGGGGGAGGGATTCCCTCGCTCGACCACTTGCGCTCTCATTTTTTACCTTTCCGTTTTTTCACCGGCGCGACGATCTGCGCTTCGCTGACGACACTGCTCAACTGCGCAAGCGCTTTGCCGCGGCCGGAGAGGGATGGGTTGGTCATGAAATAATCATGCGCGGCGAAAGCGTTCGGCTCATTGCTGAGGCGCTGGTAGGTGCCGTCCGGCTGCAGTAGCCAGCTCTGGCGTTCGTCCTTCACGTTCGCGACCATGATCTGGTCGAGCACCTGCGCGTGCACTGTCGCGTTCTCGATCGGCACCATCACTTCGACGCGGCGGTCGAGGTTGCGCCCCATCCAATCCGCCGAGCTGATGAACACTTTGGCGGTGGGCGAGGGCATCGGCGCGCCGTTGCCGAAGCAGTAAATCCGCGCATGTTCGAGGAAGCGGCCGACGAGGCTTTTCACACGGATATTCTCGGAAAATCCAGCAATCCCGGGCTTCAGCGCGCAGATGCCGCGCACGATCAGGTCGATTTTCACACCCGCTTGGCTTGCAGCATACAGCGCGTCGATGATGTCCTCATCCACCAGCGCGTTCAGCTTCGCCCAGATGCTCGCGGGCTGCCCGGCGCGCGCGAATTCCATTTCCTGCGCGATGAGTTTCATCAAATGCTTGCGCAAATTCACCGGCGCGACGGAGATTTTTTTGAACTTCGCGGGCCGCGCATAGCCGGTGATGTAGTTGAACACATAGCCCGCATCCTGGCACAAATCGGCGTCGCAGGTGAAGAAGGACAAATCGGTGTACACTTTCGCGGTTGCCGGGTGGTAATTGCCGGTGCCGAAATGCGCGTAAGTCTTGAGTGCGCCATGCTCACGGCGGGTGACGAGCGAGAGCTTTGCGTGCGTTTTCATCTCGACGAAGCCGTACACCACCTGCACCCCAGCGCGCTCCATGCTGCGCGCGAGGCGGATGTTCGCTTCCTCGTCGAAGCGGGCTTTCAGCTCGACCAGCGCCGTGACCGTTTTGCCGTTTTCGGCGGCTTCGATGAGGGCCTTGACGATCGGCGAATCGTGGCTGGTACGGTAGAGCGTCTGTTTGATCGACACCACGTTTGCATCCCGCGCGGCCTGATGCAAAAACTGCACCACCACGTCGAAACTTTCATACGGGTGGTGGACGACGAAATCTTTCGCCTGGATCGCCGCGAAACAATCGCCGCCGAAATCATTGACGCGGCCGGGGAAGCGCACAGCGAACGGCGTGAATTTCAGTTCGGGGCGTGGCAAATCATAGAGTTCGCTTAAACTGGCGAGGCCGACCATGCCATCGACTTCCACCACATCCTCGCCGTCCGCCTGCAAATGTTCGAGCATGAAATGCAGCAGTTTTTGCGGCACGCCGCGATTGGTGCCGACGCGCACCACGCGCCCGTAACGGCGCTTTTTCACCGCGATATCGAGGTTGCGCATCAAATCTTCCGCTTCCTCCTCGACCTCCAAATCCGAATCGCGCACGATGCGGAACACGCCCGCGCCATGCAGCGAGAAGCCGGGGAATAATTCCTGGAAGCACAGTGTGATGACTTCCTCGAGCGCGATGAAGCGCACGCCTTTGCCGCTGCCAAGCTGGATGAAGCGCGGCTGGCCGACCGGAAACGGCACCAGCGCGATCATTTTTTTGCTCGGGCGGCGCGGCGGCGAAAGCTCCAGCACCTGCACCATGCCGAGGTTCGGAATGAAGGGGAACGGGTGCGCCGGGTCGACCGCCATGGGGGTGAGCAGTGGGAAAATATTTGCCGCGAAATAGTCTTTCAACCATGCGAGGTCGGCCTTGCTGAGCTTCGCCAGTTTATCGGCGGCGATGACCTGCACGCCTTCCTCGGCCAGTTCCTTGCGCAGCGAAATCCAGCAGGATTGCTGCTTGCCCAGCAGCGCTACGGCCTGATGGTGGATCGAGTGCAACTGATGGATCGGCGACAGCCCATCCGCCGAGGGGCTATGCACGCCGTGCAGCACCTGGTCCATGAGCCCCGCGATGCGCACCATAGTGAATTCGTCGAGGTTGGCGGCGGAAATCGACAGGAATTTAATGCGCTCGAGCAGTGGGTTGTTGGGGTTGATCGCTTCTTCGATCACGCGCGTGTTGAAGGCGAGCCAGCTCAGCTCGCGGTTGATGTAGCGATGCTCGGGCTTGGTGAAATGCTTGGCCACCACCTCCATATCGAGGGCGGGGAGGGCGAGTTTTTTTTTCGTGGTCATCTCGTTGTGCGCTGCAGCTTGAGTTATGGGAAACGGGCGGTTAAACAGATCGGATGCCAGAGATTAGCGCAAACCCGCCGCCAACACAACGACGACTCATCCTGATTCGCCACGCCAAAGCCGTGGATGAGGAGGTGGCGGGCGACCACGCGCGCGCGCTTAGCCCCCGCGGGCTTAGCGACGCTGCGGCACTGGGCGTTTGGCTGAAGGAACAGGGCCTCGTGCCGGAGCTGGTCTTGTGCTCGACCGCCCGCCGCACGCGCGAAACGCTAGCGGCGTTGGGGAACCAATTGCCGACAATCTTGAGCGATAAGCTGTACCTCGCCAGTGTCGGCGACATGCTCGGCGTACTGCAGGCGACGGACGATGCCGTCAAAACCGTCGCCATGGTGTGCCACAATCCCGGCGCGCATGCGCTGCTGGCGCAGCTCGTCGGTGACTATGCGAACGAGGCGGATGCGGATAAAGTGCTGCTGAAATTCCCAACTGCTGCCTGCGCGGTGATGGATTTTAATGTCGTGCACTGGGCAGGGGTCGCGGCCCATACGGCCACCTTGCAGTTGCTACGCGCTTAGCGGTTTTTGAACTGGCGCAATTTGCGGAAAAGCACCGGCGGCAGGAAATCTTTCGCGTAATTCTGCCAGCGTAATCGGCGCGCCATTTTTTTGCTATGTGCATCCTCGCCGGGCCGCGCGACATAGATGGTGCTGTTGCTCGGCAATTCTTCGTAAATGGCGTGCGAGGCGGTGTAATAATACAGCGCGATGGATTTGCGCGTGCGATCCTCGGGGCAGGTGAGCGGCTCGGGATGGCCGTGGTAGGAATGCGCATCCGTGTTGAACACCACGCAGCGATTGAACAAGGGCGCGATGCTGACGCATTTTTCCTTCATGGATGGGTCCCATAATTCGAGCATGCCGCCGTAACTTTCCGGCCAATCCTGATTCAGGTAGATCAGCACATTCAGCCGGCGCTCGAGGTGTAATTGCTCATTGATGCGAAAATCGGCGTGGATGCTGAGCTTGCCGCCGTGCGAAATTTCATGGAAGCCGCCGCCATGGAAGTAGGGGTCGGAGATCAGCCCCTCGATGCCGGTCAGGCCTTCAAGAAATTGCAGGAACGGGCCGGCGTTGAAGAAGGCAAAAACATTGCGGCAAAACGCATTGGCATCGTTCGGGTAGACCTGGCGTTTATTGACCTGGATGCCGGAATAATTATGCGCGTATTCTTCGTTGTTTTTTGTCGTGGGGGGAAAATGATCGAGGAGTTGCTGCGCGAGTGCCGTCGGCAAAAAATCGTCGATCACGATATGATTGTAGGGTTTTGCGGCCCGGTAACCTGCGCTGAGTTTCGCACCGGCGGCGCGTGCTTCCTGCGGGTCGAGGTATAGCCCGCCGTCACGTAGCGTAATCGGCAGCGCGCTCTTGGCGGGTAGGGCGTCCTCAGGCTGCGGCGGGTGTTGCATCACGGTCATGCGCTAGGTAGTGGCCGGAACGCCCGCTTTGGCGCCGCTTCCGGCAGCGCCCGCATCACCCCCGCCCGGCGGTGGTGGCGGTGGCGCGGCGACTTTTTTCTTTTTGCGCGGGTCATACGGTTCCTGCACCGGCAGCTTGATCGGCGGCATCAGGCGCTTTTTGAAGAACGCATCCTGGTAGTAGAAAATCTTTTTGCATTTGATCGGTGAGAAGGACTCGACAAGGATGATCTGCTCGTCGCGCGGCAGCTGGATGACTTCCTGCGGCAGCAGCAGCGCACGCTGCGTTTCCGACACTTGCATGGTGCGCGAGCCGGGGTTGAAATCGACGAATTTCGGTTTGTTGTGCGATTCCTGCACGGCAGTTTTATTACCGACCAACTGTGAGATCATGTTCGCGGTTTCGATGTTGTTCGCCGAGAAGGTCACGCGGTAATAGCTGTTCGACAGGAAGCTGTTCATGCCCGCTTCCTCGTAAATGCCTTTGAGCTGCTGCGTATCCTGCACGATCAAAAACAGCTTCACACGGAACCCGCGGAAATAGGCAATACCGATCTGGAATTGCGGCATTTCGCCCAGTGACGGAAACTCATCCAGCATGAACATCACGCCGTGCGGCTCGTCTTTTTTCGGCATCTGACGCGTGAGGAAGTCGGTCGCCTGCTGGTAGAACACTTTCAGCAGCGGTTCGAGGCGTTGCAAGTTGTCCGGCGTCACGCCGACATAGATGCTGGTTTTGCGTTTTTTGAGCGTCTGCAAATCGAAATCGGAGCTTGCCGTCGTCGTGTCGATCAGCGGGTTTGCCCAGAGTTCGAGCGCGGAGTTGAGGGTGGAGACGACGCCGGAGCGTTCCTTATCCGCCTTCTGCAGGAAGGCGGCGATGTTCATGTAGGCGACCGGGTGGATTTTCCCGCCGATCGTGTCGAGCACGACCGCGAGGTTATAGACCACGTCATCACTACGCATGGTGCGCACGACCTCGCCGAAGCTCGTCACTTTCTCCGGCACGGCGCACAGATAGAGGATGATGCCGAGCATCAGCGAGCGGGCTTCGTTCTGCCAGAATTCCTGCTCGGGGAGGACGAGGTTGCAGATTTTCTGCACGTCATCCACCATTTGGCCCGGCTTGTCGGAAATCCAGTCGAGCGGGTTGTAGCAATGCGAAATCCCGTTCGGATCAGCGGGGTTCCACACGTAGCAGGGCTGGCCGAGTTTCTTGTTGCGAAAGCCCGAGGTGAGTTCGTAATTCTCGAGTTTGATGTCGTGGCAGATGACCGATTCTTCCCAGAACAGCAGGTTCGGGATCACGAAGCCAACCCCTTTACCAGAGCCGGTTGGTGCGAACAGCAGCACGTGCTGGAAATCATCCGCGATCAGGTAATTATTAGCCCCCGTGCGGCCCATGATGAGGCCTTTCTTAGCGCGCAGCTTGGCGCGTTTGAGGTCGCCCTCGTTCGCCCATTTCGCGTCGCCATGGATTTTCTCGCGGCGCTTATAGGGGCGAAAATCCATCAGCGGTGCGCGCATGAGGAACAAGGTGAACAGGCCGAAGAATGCGCCCGCGATCAGCGGTCCATAAAATTTCGCATCGAACGCGGCGTTGAAATACGCCTGCCGGTATTGCGGGAATTGCTTGTAGTAATTCACCTGCTGGTGGATCTCGAAATAGCCGCTGATGATGCCGCGCGGGTTGGCGCCAGACATCAGGTAGGTTAGCAGCGAAGCCGGTTCCTGGTGGTAAATGCCGAGCATGAAACGGTGGCCGAGCGTGAAGCCCAGCACCATGCCGATATAGGCGGGCACCAACAGGATGATCCCGATGAAGACGATCAGGAACAATTTATTGAGAATCGCTTTGGTTATTTCGGGCATGGCTGTTTCTTTTTACCGGTTGGCGGGCTTTGCCGCAACCATTGTCTCGCGGGCGGCGGTGACGCAAAACAGGAAACCGAGCAGCAAGGAGAGAAACCCGAGCGGTAGGCCGGTCGTTTTCATCACGGTGCGGGCGAGCAGCGGCATCAGCCACAACCAGCCGAGCAGTGCTTTTTCATAGGGCAGAAAGCCCGTGCGTAAGCCGCGCGCGGCGAGGAAAGCAAGGGCGGGGCCGAGGATAGTGAGGTCGTAATCGAGGCTGTACGGCGTCACCAGCAGTGCGGCCGTAATCAGCCCGGCGGCTTTGAAGGAAATATCCGCGGCGCTGCGCCAGAGCTGCGCGGTCGCGAGCGCGACTAGCGTCGCAAACACAAGTTGCAGCCCGTAGGCCAGTGCGACCGAGCCATCGAGCGCACGCACCACGGCGAACAGGCTTTGCATTTTGTACCAGCCGGTGCTGCCTTGTTCGAGCAGGACGGTGCTGGTGGGGGCGAGCGAGGCGATAAAGGCGAGCCAGATCTCCGGCCCGAGCCAGAGCGTGGTGAGCGCGCCCAACGCCAGCACCGTGGCACTCGCGCCGATGAAGGCACGCCCGCGCCCGCTTACGAGCAGCACCAGCGGGATCAGCAGCCCGAGCTGCGGCTTGTAGCACAAGGCACCGAGTAGCGCGCCAGCGAGGATAGGCCGCCGTTCGAGCAAGGCAAGGCCGAGGCCGAACAGCCCCGCGCTCAGCAGGCCGTTATGGCCGTTCGCGATGTTGATGAGCACGGCCGGGAAGCCAAGCGCGGGCCAGAGCCAGCCGCTTCCATCGCCTGCAATGCGCCGGATGGCGGTGAGGTAAAAAGCCAAGCTCGCGCCTTGCCAAACGGCGAGTGACAACAGGTAGGGCAACAGTGCGAGCGGTATGGCCAGCAGGAAAAAAACCGGCGGGTAGCTCCAGGCGTAAAACGGCGTATCGGGCCCGAAAATACGCTGCTGCATGGCGTGGTGCTGGCCCCAGTCATAAGCCGCGCTCGCGCGGTTTGCGAGCGCCATGCGCCCGGCGCTGTAGATGTCGGAATAATCGACGCCGAGGGGCTGGCCGTCGGGCAAATTATGGCGGCTATCGGCCTGCGTGATAAGCCAGAGCAGGCAGGCGAGCGTGACGAGAAGCGCAATCAGCGAATAGTGGCGAATGCGCGCAGGCGTCAGGAAATCGCCGGTGCGGAATGCGGCGCGAAAACGCGAGCAGCGGCTCATCCGCCCGCGGTCGGTTTGAAATAAATTTCGCTGACATAGCGGCGGCCTTTTTCGCCGCGCTTCAACTGGATGATGACCTGGATCACCGATTCGACATAGGCTTTGATCTGCTCGCGCGTGATGCCGAGGTCTGCCTGCATGATCATGAGGATCAGCTGCTCGATGGCGAGCGCGGGCGAATCGGCGTGGATGGTGGCGATCGACCCCGGGTGGCCGGTATTCACCGCGCGCAGGTAGGAAAACGCTTCCGCGCCGCGCAACTCGCCGACGATGATGCGGTCGGGGCGCAGGCGCAAGCAGGCCTCGATCAGCTCCTGCGTCGTCACTTTGGCGCGGCCTTGTCCGCCTTTACTGACCATCAGATGCACGCGGTTGGGGATATGGTCGATCATCACTTCGCGCGCATCCTCGACGGTGATGATGCGCTCCTCTGCGGGGAGTTCGGTGAGTGCGGCGTTCATGAAGGTGGTTTTCCCGGTTGAGGTACCGCCGGAAATAATCACGTTCTTTTTCAGCTTCACCGCCTGTGCGATGAAGGCTTTGGCGTCGCCTTTGGCGTAGAGCGCGTGCAGCACGTCATCCGCCGGGTCATGCACGCCAAGGCCGGTTTTGGTGCTGCTGAACGCGCCTAGCTGCTCGTACACATCGAGGTTCATCAGCAGCGCCGCCTGTTTGCGGATCGACATGGCGATGCCGTTATCCGCACAGGCCGGAGGGAACACGACTTGCACGCGGTAGCCACCGGGCAGTGTTGCCGAAAGCAGCGGTTTTTCCTCGCTGATGGTCTGGCTGGTCGATTGCGCAATGAGGTGGGCGAGGGATTGCAGGTGCTCGTGCGTCAGTTGCGGCAGCGCTTCGTAGCGCATCGTGCCGTATTTCTCGACCCATGCTTCGCCCGGGCGGTTGATGGAAATTTCCTGGATGCCTTCCTCGGCGAACAGGGCGTCGAGCGGTTCGAGGAATGTATCGAGGGCGGTTAAAGACATAGAGGCTAGGGGTTAGGGTTGCGTGATTCCAGTGTTACCATAAACGTGCGGCATCGTACTCATTTCGGTTGGCGTAGGGCAGGGTTCTTCGCAAAACCGCCCGCTCCCCTTCAATTCAAAATCCGCGCGCCGGTCGCATCTTCCGGGAAAACGAGGTCCTTGTTCACGAAGACATTCACCGGCGTGCCTTGGTCGATCAGGATCGTCGGCTGCACGTTGAGGAATTTCTGGATGAAGGAATCCGTCACCGAGCCCAAGCGATTGAGCGCGTTGGTCGTCGCCGTCGTCGCCGCATCGCCCGTGGTCGAAGTGCCCGAGGCGTTGTTGGTCGTCGTCGTCGAGCCGCCGGAAATTTTATCCGAGCCGATGGCCAGTGCGATATTCATCACGCTGGCGAGCACCGAACGCGAGAACATCTCCTGGAATTTCGTGTCGATCTGCCCGGTCACACCCGCCTGGCCGATCGCATCCACCATCGGCGAGCCGAGCGCCACATCCACCCCGTCCGGGCGGATGACGCGCGTCCACACGACGAACACGCGGCTCTGGCCGCCGGTCAGCGTGGTGTTGTAGCTACCGATCAGGCGCGAGCCTTTGGGGATCAACACCGTCATGCCTGCTTCGGCATAGGTATCGCGGCTGACGATCGCGCGGATCGGTGCGGGCAGGTCGGTATTGATGGCCGATTCCGTCGTTGCCTGAATGATGCGGCCCTGCGCGATGGTGCGGTTCAGGTTGGCGATGCGGGTGGCCTGCACCGTTTCCGTTTTCGTATTGGCCACGGCGGCGGCGAACTGGCTGTTCGGGTCGGTCGAAGCGGTGGCGGCTGCGTTCGGCGTCGAGGAGCCGAGGCCGGAAAGCACGCCTTCACTGCCGTCCTTCACCATCATGGTGGAGTGCAGCCGTGCGGCGGCCTGCACCTGCGCAGCGTTCTCCCGCTCGGGGACGAGCGGATTGAGGTTTTCGATTTTCGGCACTTCCGGCGGTTTTGGCAATGTCGGGGCAACGAGGCTAATGGGCGGTGCGGCCGGGGTCGGCTCGGCGACCGGCAGCGGCGGCGGCTCGACGGGTTTCGCGACGACGATGGATTTCGGTTTTTCCTCGGTTTTGCTGCTATGGCCGCTGGAGAAAATGTTATAGAGCAGGAACAGGACGATGGCGCCCATGACCGCGAGCACGAGGAAAGCTTTGCCTTTTTTGGCGGCGACATCCGGCGTGCCTTCGAGCAGCTGCTCGTCGCCACCATTGCCGTTGCCATTCCCGCCGTTGCTGGTGAGGCTCGGGCCTTGCGATTCGAACGGATTTTCCGGGGGCGTTGGGATCTCAGCCATTAGAGCACCCCGCCTGCTTCGTTATAGACCGTTACTTGCTGTCCATCCTCGAGGATATTGAAGCGCGGGGCGATGGCGTTCACGGCCATCAGCCCGTCGCTCGTCATATGGATCGGCAGGTCGAGCGTTTCGCCCTTGGCGGTAATCACGGCGATTTTCGGCGTGGCGCCGGGGTTGAATTTGAAATAGGTGCTCTTGCCGTCATCGAAAATTTTCACGGGCGCGATGGCTGCCGGGCCGCTATACGTATATTTGTAATTGAATTGCGGGCCGCCGCTTGCCGTCGGTACGCTGCCGGTCGAGAGCGGTGCGGCATGCGGCATCATTTGCCCCTGCGCGTCTTCAGGGTAGAAGAAGCGCACGACATAGGTCAATTCCTCGCTGCCGAACACCGCATCCGCGCTCGAGGAGCGCAGGTCGAACTGGTAGGCATGCAGGTTTGTCACCACGGTCATATTCGTGTGCGCATTTTCCTCCTGCGCGCGGATGAAGAGGCGGTGGCCCGCCGGCGTGATCTGCCAAGCCACACGGTCGCCGACGGAAATCGTGTCGATGGTTTCTTTCGGGCCGAATTCGATATTGCTCTGGTAGCCATAATGGGTGGTGATGTTGAAGACTTCGTTCGCGTTATACACCAGCGTTTTGATGCGGCTGTCGGTGGTGATCGGCTGCGCGGCGAAGAGGATCGCCGGGGCGAGGACGGCCATCAGGCCAAGCAACGAGATGCGGTTACGTGCCATCATTGAATCTCCGGCTGGATTTGGTAGGAGGTCACGGTGTAGCCCAGCGGGTTGAGCAGTTGCTCGTCCTGGCTGAGGCTGAGATCGGCATATTGGAACGTCACGGTGACGATCCAGAATTGTACTTTGTCGGCCTGGTTCGGCACGCTTTCCGTGGTGGTGATGCGCGCCTGCAGGATTTTCGAGCCGTTCGCATCGCTTTGCCCACGTTTATCCGCCGGGTTGGTGATGACCACCATGGAGCGGATTTTCACGTCGCGCTGGCCGAATGTGTTGAGGCGCTTGGCGATGCTGTCGTCGTTCGTCGGGTCGGCGATGTAGCGGAAGCGGCGGAAAACATCGGCCGCGCTCATCAGGCGAATGACGTTGTAATTGTAGCGCAGGATGTTGAAATTATAGCTCTCACGCAGGCGGATATACATGCTGGTGAAATAACGGTCGACCGCCGCATCCGCCGCGTAATCCTTGCGGGTGATGGGGATGACGCGCTGGGTGATGCCGGTTTTCTCGTCGATCTGGATGAGGTAGGGCTCGACCGATTTCAGCGGCGCGAGGCGCATCACGGCGAGGGCCGAAACAGCGGCGGCGAACAGCGAGACGAAGGCGATCAGGGCCAGCATGTTGCGCTGGGTCAGCACGTGCTGGTACTTGTCCTGGTACCAGTGCTTCGAGCCGTCCGATATGTCCTGTTGTTTACGTTTAAACACTTACCCCAGCCTATTAGTAGTCACTATTTCACGCAGCAACTATATGTTGCGTTCGAGAGATTGCAAGCGTGCCGCCCAACTTACCCCCACTTGCACCGCTCATCACCTGCCTTGCGGCGGATTCGCCACTACAGCCCGAAGCGGTTCGGATCGGAAGCCCAGCGCGCGAAAGAATTGGTGATGCCACGCGTATTGGGATCGGCACCGGTTAAATCGTATAATTGTTGTTGGTTCGTCAGCCTGCCGGTGACGAGGCCGCTCAGGCCTTCCCTTAGGCCCTGCGCCGCTTTGCCGATGCCGTTCTCGCTGCCGCCTTTCTGGTAGTAACCGCTATTGAACCCGGCGTTGAAATCGTCGATCATCGATTCGCCTGGCATGCGGGTTGCAACCCCGCCGCCAGCGACCCAGCCGCCGCCGATTTGCGAGGCGTAGGTCGCGTTCAGGCTCGAGCCGAGTTTCTGGGCGAGCGAAGGAATGAGCTTCAGCAAATTCTCGATGATGGTCGCAAGGATCAGCAGCGGCAGCAGCCCTTCGCCGAGCAGGTTCAGCAGGTTGCCGACCTGGTTCTTGCCGTCGGGCGAGGAGGCGAAGGTCGGCGTGATGGCGACTGGCGGATTCGAGGTACAGGCCATGCGGCCGACGGAAATATAATCGTTGTTGCCGTTCGCATCTTTATGGTCGGGCGTAATCGCTGTGCAGCTCGATGCCGCGGCCTGCTGCGCCGGGTCGGGTGAGTTCAACTGCGGGCATTGCGTCCCATCGACGATCTTGAAATCGCACAACGTGCAATAGGTGAAGTTGAAGCGCAGCGCAGTGGTTTCCGGCGCTTCCTGTTTGTAGTACACGATGTTCATCAGGTTCTTGAGAATGTTGTCTTTCGTCACCGCCTGTTCGATCAGGATGACGAACGCGAGGAAGCTGAACAGCAAAATCACCTGCAGCGAGAAGGAGACGAGGTAGCCGATCCAGCGCTCGAACAAATTGGTGGTTTGCCGGAACAGGAAGAAGGTCAGGAAAAACGGCGCGAGGGTGAGCAGGAACGCAATGCCGACAATCGCATAAATATAGGCGAACACCGCGCGGAAAAAGGTGAGCACCAAGCGGCCGATCAGCAGCAGGCCGACATAGGCCATCATCGGCAGGATCGCCGCCATCAGCGCCATCACCGCGAAGACGGCGTTCTTGCAGTAGTCAGCGGGCGTGGTGCCGCCGACCATGTCGGTCGCGAAATGGAACAGGTTCGCGAGCAGTTTGTCGATCTCGGCGTAGACATCGGCGGAGGTCTGCATGTTGGCGTTATTGTTCATGACGCCCAGGGCAATCGCCGCGCCGTCGCTCATCATGCTGAGGAAGAATTTATAGCCGAAGCCGATCAGGTAATCGGCGTTGGTCGCCATGAGCGTGACGAACATGATCTTGAAGAGGAATTTCATCGCCTCGCCCGCACGCGCCGGGATGAGGCCGATGGTGAAGCCGATGCCGAACAGCACGGTCGCGAACGTGGTCGCAACCCACACGATCGGCGCGAGGTTGCTAATCATGCCGCAGAACATATGGCCGAGGATATTGCCTGAAAGCTGCTCGAAATTACAGATCAGGAAGGAAAAGAGCTGGTCCATCGTCAGCATGGTCGGGCAGCTCGCGCCCGCGACAAAAAGCGAACCGCTGACCGAGCCGTCGCTGTTGCAGGTCATGTTGCCGAGTGCGGCATCTTCGATGAAGGCGAATGCGTCCGGCGCACTCAGCAGCACCATGAGCGCTGAAAGCGCGAGCGCACCGAGGCCCATGCTGGGGAAAAAACGCCTCATCCCACCGCCTGTTTCTGGCCCATGAGCTGCGCCAGCATCGCCGCGGGCGACAGCTCCGGAGCGGGCACCGTGCCGCTCAGCACCTGCAGCACGGCGGGTGGCAACGTGCCGAGTGCGGCGCGGATGACGACCGTTTCGTTGCCGCGTTTTTGCAAAATCTGGTGGGCGGCCGGATTGATGTAGCTGAGCGTCGCCACTTCCTCCGGGCTCATGCTAAAACCCATGCTGTAGCCGCTATCCGGATGTTTATCCGGCATTGCGAAGATCGTCGCGGCTTTGGCAGCGATGACGGAAGCATAGGCGTAAGACGCGCTCGCCTCGATATGTTCGGTGGTGAAGATTGCGGCAGCATTCTGCTGGCTCAGGTAATCGCACCAGCCACCGGCGCGGGCGCTGAACAGCGGCGTGTCGAGCAGTTGGAAGCCCTCATCGAGCACGAGCAGGGTCGGCGAGCGGTCGAGCGAAGCGGTGAGGCGGTGCAGCAAATAGGCGGCGAGCGGTGCGCGCGTCACTGGGTCGGCGAGCCAGCGGCTGACGTTCCAGCAGGTGAGCTTACCGGGGTTGAAATTATCCTCCGGCATGTCGAACAATTCACCGAACGGGCCGCCTGCGACGAACTTCTGCACGGTCGTGGCGAGCAGCGGATCCGCTTCGCGCAGGAAGGTGGCGAGTGTCGCCATGCGGCGGTTCGTGGGCGGTTGTTGCATCATATATTCCACCGCCATCTGGAAGAAGCTCAGCGTACTGCGGTTGAGCTGCGTGCCGGAGGGATCGATCAGCGTCGAAAGCCAGAGCGCGAGGAATTCACGGTTCGCCGGGTTGTCCGGCAGCAGGAACGGGTTGAATTTGCATTCGGGCGTGCCCGGCGTCAGCACCTGCCCACCCATCGCTTCGACGAAGGCACCGGCGCGGCCATGCGCGTCGATATACCACAATTTCATCGGCAATTTGCGCGCCTGCGCGATGAGGAAATGCGTGAAGCTGGTGCGCCCGCTGCCCGGTTTGCCGAGTACGATCGTGTGCGCCGAGGACTGGCGGTGGAAATTGAAATAATACGGTGTTTCCTGCATGGTGGTGAAAATGCTCACGGGCGGGCCCCAGGGCGAACCGGTCGCATTGCCCATGGGTGCGGCCTGCAAATTCACGAACCCGGCAAGGTGGTCGGTATCGACCGAATGTTTGCGCGTGATGAAATTGAAATTCGCGGGCAGCTGCGACCAGTAACATTCCTCGAAGCGCAAATCCTCGCGCACCACCAGCATACCGATGCGATTGAGCGCGCGCTGCACCATGCGGACGTTATTCTCGAGCTGGTTCACCCCCGGCGCGATCAGGAAGATGCTCGTCTGCTGCTGGCCGAAAGACCGGCTCGTATCCGGCGCCTGCATGAGACGGTCGATCTCCATCCATTTGGCGAGTTCCTTGTCGCCGCTGTAATTCAGGTAGCGCGATTGTTTTTCGTATGCTTCACGCGCGCTCGCCGCGCCGGTAAAATCGAAACACTGGCTGATGATGAGTTCGCATGGGATTTCGAGGAATTTATCGATGCCCGCAAGCATCGACTCCTTGTATTCTTTCAGCGTGAGGATGGCGGCGAAGCGCCGCACGCCGTCCTCGGTGCGCACTTCCATGGCGTTGAAGCCGAAGGTGATTTCCCCGCTGGTCAGCACGTGCGAGAGGTCGCGTTCCTCGACGCGCATCGGGCGTTCTTCGAGGTTGGTCAGTTTCTCGAGGAACTCCATTTGCTCGTTGTAGAAAATCCCCTCGCGCTCGACGGTGGTGAGGCGTTTCGGCCCGAAAGCTTTGAGCATGTCGAGCATGTTGTCGGTCACGGCGGTCAGTTCGCGCAGCCGCAGGCTCATTTCGTCGCTGCGGACGCTGATATCGCGTTTACGCAACAGGCTTTGTGCCAGCACTTTGCCGCTGCGCAGGCTGGTATCGCTACCCGCATGGACGATGGTGACGTAGAGCTCGTTCGTGTAGGAAATGGCGCTCGACTGCATTTGCCGCCAGGCCTCGTCGATCTTGCCGCTGAACGGGTCGGGGTAGTGGGCGCGGTGGCCGGTCTGTTGCTTGCGGCGCAGCGTGTGCAGCCAGATGGCGTAGCTATCATCCGGAATCGCTTGGCGGATCGCGGCGCGTACGCTCGCGCGCAAATCGTTATGGGCGTTCGTATCGTATCCCATGCCGGTGATTTTGATGGTTTGCAGCAGTTCGCCGTCTTTCGTCGCGATGGTCGAAGCGTCGAACAAACAGGCATAGGGGACGAAATCCGACTCGATCACATCGTCGGCAATGTCGTGCAGCGCCTCAAGTTCCTTGCTTGTGACGTCCTTCTTTTTGGTCGGGCGAGTCTGTGCGGAATTTTTTGTGGCCACCATGCGAACCCATCTTATGTGTGACGTTGCCTGAACGCAACTTGCCTGTGTTACGGCACGGCGGGCCGCGTGGTTTTTATTGTTGCGCCTGCCTTTTCGTGGCGTTCGCGCATCGTTAGGCGGTAGGCGGATACGAAAATGCCGGGTTCATGCTTCCCGGCAATGCGGTGAAAAAGTGAGGGAGAAAGACGCCGCCCCGGTGAGGGAGCGGCGTCTTCCTTGCGGTGACTAACAGCCGCTCGATGCGCCCGGGTTGTTGGACAGCGCGCTAACGATGCTCGGTGCACCGAAGATCACGCCAACGCCGAGGCCGACGATGATCGCCATACCCCACGACACTTTACCCATCAACGCACCAACACCGATCACGATGATGGCGAGCGTTGCGATACCCGCGCCGATCGGGCCGGTGAACCAGCCAACCACGTTACACAGCGTGGTCGACAGGGCCGACGGGCCGTTGCCGAAAGTCTGTGCCAGTGCATCGGTCGGCATCAGCAATGCCGCGTAAGCAACAACCAACGCCAATGCCAGCGACATCATGTTGGTGTTATTCAACGAAAACTTCATAAAAACTCCTAGTTTGGTTCACAGATAATCATCGCTATTCACAACGAGCAGCCACGATCATTCCGTAAAAACACCGTACCACAGAATTGTGACAGTTTCATGACAATTTTATGGAAATTGTCACTAAAACGTCACTATTTTTGCCAGTGTAACTCCTTAAATACAGCCCGTGGCGAGGGGGAGGGATGGCTCTACAACCGACATTCATTCCAGCTTAAGCCAATGAAATAGTTGTGTTAATATATAAAGCTGTGACGTTTTCTTCCCAACAAACGACGATGCGTGAAGCCGTATTTATTAATAATTAGTTACTTTATAGTATTAATAATTGTCTCCCGTTCGGCACCCATCCACCCCCCTTGCCACCGCGTCTCGTTTCCGCCGTGGATGAGCGGTAATTTCATCTCGCTATCACAGGCTTGCTCGGTTATGACTGCGCCATTCACACTCTCTCTATGGAGCAAACCATGGCCGATCTCGCCGCAAAACTTAAGGAAATGGGCATTGAATTGCCGCAAGTCAGCTTACCGGCGGCGAATTATGTGCCCTGCAACATCAGCGGCAACATCCTGTATGTCTCCGGCCAGTTGCCGATGCTCGACGGCAAGCCGCAATTCATCGGCAAAGTCGGCCGCGAATTCAGCATCGAGCAGGGGCAGGAATGCGCCAAGCTCTGCACCATCAACATCCTCGCCCACACGGCGAAAATCCTCGGCGGCGATCTGGGCCGCGTGAAAAAACTCATCCGCCTCGGTGTGTTCGTCAACGCGCCGGACGATTTCACCGACCACCCGAAAGTCGCCAACGGCGCGTCGGACCTCATGGTCAACCTCATGGGCGAGGCGGGCAAGCATGCGCGTTTCGCGGTCGGCGTTTCGGGCCTGCCGTTCGGCGTCGCGGTCGAGGTGGATGCGACGTTCGAGCTGAGCGCCTAACTATGGCGACCGTCAAGGAAGCGCTCGAGAAGGTCCATGCCTCGCTCGATGAGAATAATATCGGGTTGGATGCTGCCATCGCCGATCTGAAAGCCGCGATGCTCGTCGCTGGCGAAAAAACGGTGACGATGGTCAAGGAGCGCCTGCCGCAGAACAACCGCCAGGGCCGCAAGATGCTGCAGACCTATTTCAAAAAGCGCGGTGTCGCGGTCGAGTACGCGGAATAATGCGCTACTGGCTGTTCAAATCCGAACCGAGCGTGTGGAGCTGGGCGCACCAGGTGAAAGCCGGGGCGAAAGGCACGCATTGGAACGGTGTGCGCAACCACCTCGCCAAGCAGCAGATGATGGCGATGAAAAAAGGCGATCGCGGCTTTTTTTATCACAGCAATGAGGGCAAGGAAATCGTCGGCATCGTCGAAGTGATCCGCGAATATTATCCCGACCCGAGCGATGAAAAAGGCCAGTTTGGCATGGTCGATGTGCAGGCGGTCGAAGCGCTGCCGAAGCCCGTCACCCTCGCCCAGATTAAAGCGACGAAAGCGCTCGCGAACATGTCACTCGTCACCAGCATGCGCCTTTCCGTGCAGCCCGTCACCGCGGCGGAATGGAAGCTGATTTGCGGGATGGGTGGATTGCGCCCATAGCGGTGCGGCTGGGCTCCCCCTCAAGGGGGGAGCTGGGAGTGTGTGGCACCGTCAGTGCCTTTATACCGGAGGTATCGGCTCTCCCACCCACCTAGCATAACTCCACAGATTCCATTTCCAAATCACCCACACGCAGGCCACCGACACATAAGTGTCGAGCGCGTAATGCCAGCCGAACATGAACGAGCCGATGAAGATCACGAGGCCGAACGGGATCGTGAAGAACGCCAGTTTTTTGTGGTAGGTCAGGCTATGGATCACCATCAGCGCGCACATGGCGGTGTGCATGCTCGGCATCGCGGAAATGCCGTTCAGCTCGGTCATCGCCGCGCCTTCGTGCATGTCGGTCACGAGGTTGCGTGCTTCGTAATAGGCGCCGATCTGCGCTTTGATGCTGGCGAGGTGATCGACCAGTTCCGCGTTCATCGGCGTATACTGGTCATGGAAGAACATGCCGTAAAAAGTCGGGCCGACGGAGGATAGCAACGTCGCCAGCAGATTGCCGACGATGAGCCAGCTCATCGTGAAGCTGCTGAGGAAAATCGTGCGCGATTTGCCATGGGCGGGCGTGAACACCTGCCAGAAAAAATACAGGCCGAGCACGTTGATCCAGCCGATCAGGTAGATTTTGTCGAGCACGTAATACATGCGCGGCGTGAAGTAGGGCACCAGCCACTGGTAGGGCGTGGCACCGCCATGCAGCCAGAGTTCGAGCCGTTCGAGCGTGGGGTCGAGGTAATAGGGCACGAGCGCGGGGATGAGCGATTTCGTGTAGCCGAAACTCCAGAAGGTGGTGAGGAAAACGAGCAGGCCGAGGGCGATGGCCAGCGCATCGCGCGCGCGGGGTTGCTTGCGCCATTCGCGCACCACGACGAACGCGCAGAGCAGCGGGATCATCGCGAGCAGGAGGGGCAGGAAATCGAGCGGGGAATGGATGAGCGCTTCGCCTTCGGGCAGCGATTGTTGCAAGCCGAGGCAGGTCGCGTAATAGACCGCAAGCGTGATCCAGCAAACGGGCGTGATGCCGACGCGGCGGATGATGTCGCGGGTGGGAATCGCCTGCAATTACGCCGCTTTTTTGGCGAGGGCTTCCGTGTAGGCGGCTTCGGTTTTGCTGCGCACTTCCTCGGCGGTCACGCCGTCCGCCAGTTCGATCAGGCGCATGGTGTCGTCGGTGATTTCGAACACCGCAAGGTCGGTGATGATGAGGTCCGCGACCGCTTTGCCGGTGATGGGCAGGCTGCATTCCTTCACCAGTTTCGCCGTGCCGTCTTTCGCCGTGTGCTCCATGATGACGACCACGCGCTTCACGCCCGCGACGAGGTCCATCGCCCCGCCCATGCCTTTGACCATTTTGCCCGGCACCATCCAGTTCGCCAAATCCCCGCTCGCCGTGACTTGCAGCGCGCCGAGGATGGTCAGGTCGACATGGCCGCCGCGGATCATCGCAAAACTCATCGCCGAGTCGAAATAGACACTCTCGGGCAGTTCGGAAATGGTCTGTTTCCCGGCATTGATGAGGTCCGGGTCTTCCTGCCCCTCGATTGGGAAAGGGCCCATGCCGAGCATGCCGTTTTCGGATTGCAGCGTCACATGCATGCCGCTCGGGATGTGGTTCGCCACCAGCGTCGGGATGCCGATGCCGAGATTGACGTAGAACCCGTCTTTCAACTCGCGCGCCGCGCGTTTTGCCATTTGGTCACGATCCCAGGCCATAATTCCCTCGTTTTTTCGGGTGATGGCGCGAATTTAACACCCCAGGGCGCGCGATGTAAAGCGGTGAATCTTCATCAAACTGTCACACGCGGCGGGGGATTTATCGGGTAACCTGCATTTATCGAAAAACGAATGGAGTGATTTATGCCGACCCCGACCCCCAGTGAAGTGTTGATCGTCAATTGTAACGTGCCGCGCGTGAATAGCAACGACCCTGCCGATGTCGGCGCAGCAGATGTTGTGGCCGGTGTGAAGCTTCAGAAAATCGCGGATGTTGCCGCGAAATACAAGATTCCAGCAGCGTGCGGTGCAACGCCGAATGGCGAACCCGTACTTCTTCAGGTCGATGGGGGCACCATTGACAGTGTGGTGCAAGCGGCACAACCGAGCATTCCGGTGACGAATTCTAAGGGTGCAGCCGTTTATAATAGCAGCACCGGCCAGCCGCTCTTGCGAGTCGATTCGGTTGCAGAAAACAATGCGATCCTTTTGGCACAGGCACAAATTAGCACACAATTTTCGCAGAACAGTATGGCCGGTAAAATTGCTGATATTACCGGTATCCAGACGGCGATTCCGGTGAAGATCACGCCACCGCGCGGGCGCTACTAAGCGTTCAGCATTTCAGCATTTTCACCCAATAAAAAAGGCGCTTTTCGTGATGGAAAGCGCCTTTTTCGTGTGCATCACACGCGAATTATTTCGCGGTGGTGGTGTTCGCGTTCGTCGTCGCGGACGTGGTTTTCTTCGGCGCGACTTTCTTGTGCGTTTTCGCAGGATGCGCTGCTTTTTTCATCGGCGCTTTTTTCGGCGCGGGTGCGGGGGCAGGCATGGCCGCCGGGGCGGTCGAAGTGGTTGCCACCGCTTGGTGGTCCTGCGTCATCACGGCGTTGCCATGCGCATCGACCAGCGTCGAAGCGGGGGTGTTGGTCGGCGCCATGGTGCCTGCGAAAGCAGGGGCGGCGAGGGCGAGGAGGGCGAGGGCGGTGAGGGTCTGTTTCATGTTAAGCGGCCTTTCTGGTGGTGCGTTAATGCACGTAACCTAATGTGCTGTTTTTGCTAATGCAAGCAATGCTTCTGTTCGTACAGTACATGCTATTTGATGAAAATTGGGCGCTACAATAGCTCCGCCAGCTCCATTTTGTAGGGATTCATTGATGAGCTTTAGCAGGTCGGGAAAATGTTTGGATGCGCGTGCCGCTTTATCAAAATCTACAAGTGGAATATTTTTCAGTTCATCTTGGGATAAAGGCAAAGATGTATAAGCATAGGCTACCGCTGTGCTTTCAGCACTCAGTACAATAACGCCATCTTTAGGCGGGACAATAGATTGTAGCAAAAGATTCGTGGAATATTCAGCATTCCATGTTGCCTCAACCCAATAAGAATACTGATTGGGATCTTTTTCTGTATCGTGTGATGCTACTAATTGTGGCATGCCGAGAGGGCCATTCGAGAAATCAGTGCGAATATCTAATGCATCAATGTTTCGATATTTTTTTATTGTTTCCAATGGAACTGCTGGATCAATAAGCACCGTAACTTTGACCACATTCTGGTAAGAGTTCGGGTCAAAATGGGCAGAGTGATACTTCTTATCGTGCTCCCATGCGCCGTGAAAGAATGCAGCAATCAGAAAAGCGGTGAGCAGCAAAAAATAGAGGATACAGTTTCTGATAAATTTCAGAAAACGAATCACCTAGGCAGCTTTCCTGACCGTGCGTTGTTCAATACGTTTCTCGAAGTTTTTGCCTTTAAAAATGCGCTGGACGAAGATGCCGGGCGTGTGGATGTCATCCGCCGGAAGCTCGCCGATTTCAACCAGTTCTTCGACTTCGGCGACGGTGACTTTCCCCGCCATCGCCATCATCGGGTTGAAATTGCGCGCGGTTTTGCGGAAGATGAGGTTGCCCGCTTTGTCGCCTTTCCAGGCTTTCACGATGGAAATATCGGCGGTAAGGCCGGTTTCCATGACATAGGTTTCGCCATTGAACTCGCGCAGTTCCTTGCCATCGGCGACGATGGTGCCGACCCCGGTTTTGGTGAAGAAGGCGGGAATGCCCGCCCCGCCCGCGCGGATGCGCTCGGCGAGCGTGCCTTGCGGGTTGAATTCGATGGCGAGTTCGCCCGCCAAATACTGCTTCTCGAAGGTTTTGTTTTCGCCGACGTAAGACGACACCATTTTCGCGATCTGGCGGTCTTTCAGCAACACGCCGAGGCCGAATTCATCCACCCCGCAATTGTTGGAAATCACCGTGAGGCCCTTGATGCCCGAGGTTTTGAGCGCCGCGATGCAATTTTCCGGGATGCCGCACAGGCCGAACCCGCCGGACATGATGGTGAGGTTATCGCGCAAAAGCCCGGCGAGCGCTGCGTTGGCATCTTCGTAGACTTTGCCTTCAGCGGATTGAATGGCGTTCGCCATGGTGTTGCTCCTTCGTCGATGGTCGCGGAAATAATGTTCTACAAGAGTCTGCAATCGCGTCAAGCATTGGAAATATGGTTGGCAGGCACTATGCTGAAGCGTGGAATTCCGGCGCGAATTGACAAAATTTTAATAAAGTATTAACATTTGTGACTAATAATTAACCAAGGGGCGTGCGTGCAGGCAACAATCGAGCAAACGGCGGGTGGATCGGCCATGAACATCACGCGCGAGGATATCGAGCTTCTGGTGCGCGAGCCGTCACCGCAGATGCGCCTGCGGATTTGTGAAAAGATTTCAGGCGGTTATAATTCGGGCCTGTATTCCGACAGCGAAACGAAGCTCGCCAACGAAATTTTCCGCCTGCTGCTGCGCGATACCGAGATGAAAGTCCGCCAGATGATGGCGGCGGCGCTGAAGGACAATATGCAGGCGCCGCACGACATCATCTGGGCGCTGGCAAACGACCGCCACGAAATCGCCGTGCCGGTGCTCGAACAATCGCATGTGCTGAGCGAGGACGATCTGATCGCCATCGTGCAGGCCACGCGCGAGCACCCGAAGTTGAAAGCCATCGCCCGCCGCGAGAGCATTTCGCGCCAGCTCAGCCATGCGCTGATCGAAAAAGGCGATTACGAGGTGACGCGCGAGCTGCTCAGCAACAAAGGCGCGTCCATTGCCGATACCAGCATGGACATGGTGCTCGAGGATTTCGCGAAGGACAATTCCGTGCTCGAGGAACTGGTGCTGCGCGGCGGGCTGCCTTATGCCTTCGCCGAGCGCTTGTTCGCGACCGTGTCGGACGGGTTGAAAAAACAGCTCACCCGCAAATATAAAATGAACCAGCATGTGGTTGAGGAAGCCGCCATCGGCGCGCGAGAAACGGCAATGCTGCAATTCATCTCGCCGTGGATGAGCCAGCACGAGATCAACCGCCTCGTCGATGACATGCACAGCAACAAACGCCTGACCGATTCGGTCATCATCCGCTCGCTGTGCATCGGCGATTTGCGCTTCTTCGAAACGGCGATTGCGAAACGCGTCGGCATTCCGGTGAGCAACGCGCGCATCCTCCTCATCGACCCGGGCCCGCTTGGCTTCAAGGCGCTGTACGATTCCTCGGGCTTCACGCCGTCCTTCTACGAGGCGACGCGCATCATGCTGAAAATCGCGCTCGAGGAAACGCAATACGGCAATTACCGCACGAACGATTTCGGCGCGCAGATGGTCGGCAAAATCCGCGCAGGCGGTTACGATAAAACGGTCGAGAATATGGAAACCCTTTTGCAGCTGGTAGGCCGGGCGATTCATGAACCCAAATTCCACTGACGCAACCTCCTCGGAAGTGATCCTGACGCCGATGGACGTGGAGCGGTTGCTGCACGACGACTCGCCCGATTCGCGCACGAGCGTGCTCGAAAAAATCGCCCATACCTATAACCGCGAACATTTCCACGGCCGCGAGCGCGACATCGCCGAACAGGTGTTCCGCCTGCTGATGAAAGACGTCGCGCTACGCGTGCGCGAAACGCTTTCCGAGCGCATCAAAAACAACGTGAACATCCCGCGCGACATCGTGCTGCACCTCGCCAACGACGTGGAATCGGTCGCGAACCCGGTGCTGACCAACAGCAAAGTGCTCTCGGATGCCGACCTCGTCAGCATTGTCGAAAAAAGCCACGATATGGGCAAGCTGATCGCGATCACACGGCGCGATGCCGTGTCGCCGCGGGTGAGCGATGCACTCGTCGAAACGCGTTACGCGCCGGTGATGACTTCGCTGCTCGAGAATGAAGGCGCGCTGCTCAGCGACCGTGCGTTCAGCAAAATCGTCGATGATTTCCGCGCGAACGAAACGGTCATCGAAGCCTTGTCGAAAAAGCCGAAACTACCCATCACCATCGTCGAGCGCATCATCACGCAGGTGAGCGCGAAAGTCGCCGCTGAGCTGAAAGAGCGCTACAAACTGAGCGACCAGGAACTCGCCAAAGGCACCACCCATGCGCGCGAAGATTTCATGGTGCAGCTGCTCGAGAACGACCTGACGCAGGAGGAGGTCGAGGAACTCGTCACGCACATGGCGCAGGAAGACCGCCTGACGCCATCCATCGTCATGACGGCGCTGTGCCGCGGCCAGTTGCTGTTCTTCTCGGTGGCGATGGCGCAATTCGCCGGGATTGCGGTGAAGAACGCGATGAAGCTCATCGCCGATCGCGGTACGCATGGCTTCAACGGCCTGTACGAAAAATCCGGCCTGCCGGAATCGATGATCGACGCGGTGCGCCTGCTGCTGCGCGCGGTGCAGGACATGAAAAGCGACAGCTCCATCCCCGGTTCGGTGCTCTACGCCAACCGGCTTGCCGAGCGCGTCATCGTCGCCGCCGGTTCGCAGCAGATCGAGTACCTGCCCTATTTCATCGCGCTGATTCGCCAGAATCAGCATCGGGGTTAATTCTTCTTCTCTTGTCATCCACGCGAGGCTCGACTAACGTCGCCCGCATGGAAACAACGCCGCGTATTGCCTGCCTTGCCGACCATTCGCCCAAAGCGCAGGCCGCTTACGCCGAGCTCGCAGCGTGCTACCCGTTCCTCGACATTGCGGGCAAGCGCACGAAGCCGGATGTGATCGTGGCCCTCGGCGGTGACGGTTTCATGCTGCAAGTGCTGCACAAATACATGCACCGCAACATCCCGGTCTACGGCATGAATTGCGGCTCGGTCGGGTTTTTGCTCAACAGCTACCATCTCGACAATCTCTACGAGCGCATCCACAACGCCCGCCGCTCGACGCTGCACCCGCTCGTCATGTATGCGCGCACGGCGGACGGCAAGGAGCGGCAGGAGCTTGCAATCAACGAAGTGTCGCTGTTCCGCGAAAGCCGCCAGGCGGCAAAACTCCGCGTGTCCATCGACCATGTGGTGCGCGTGAGCGAACTCGCGGCGGATGGGATTCTGGTCGCAACGCCCGCCGGTTCGACGGCCTATAATTTCTCCGCTGGCGGGCCGATCATCCCGCTCAATGGCGGCTTGCTCGCGCTCACGCCCATCGCGCCGTTCCGCCCGCGGCGTTGGCGCGGGGCGCTATTGAACCATCAGTCGAGCATCACGTTCGAGGTGCTCGATGCCGACAAGCGCCCGGTTTCCGCCGTCGCCGATTTCACCGAAGTGCGCGACGTGGTGAGTGTGTCGGTGTTCGAGGACCGCAACATCGCGCTGTCGCTGCTGTTCGACCCGGAACATAATCTTGAAGAACGCATCACCACCGAACAATTTTCATTCTAGAAAGTGATTTCTATGGTCAATTTCTTCGTCGTCCCACATTTTCAAAAACTCACGTAGCGCTGCTACGCTCAAGTTTTTGAAAATGTGGAACTCCTAGAACTTGCCGCATATAAATCACTTTCCCTAACGCCAAAACGCCAAGGAATAATATGAACCCGCAAAAGCAAACGAACCTCGCCATTTTCCTGTTCACGCTGGTGCTGCTTGGCAATTCGATTATTTTCTCCATCGTGCCCGCGTTGAGCGTGCCGGCGCTGGTTGAAACGCGCGGGCATTTTAGCAGCTTCCTCGGTTTCGCGGCGACGGACCAAGTGCTCAATTCCTACCAGATCCTGCTCTGCTACAGCGCGATTGCGACGCTCTGCATGCTGCCTTGGGCCTTCAAACAAGGCAAAGCGGGCCTTGCCACCACGCGCGTGAAACATTACGGGCTGCGCGCCGCGCTGGAATACGGCGCCTACACGCTGACGCTGATTTCGCTCGGCTATCTCGGCAATGATTTTACCCTGCCGATGCACACGGCGCTGAACTTCATCACCCCGTTGCTCGCGACCGTGGTGACGATCATCGTGCTGAAAGAAAAAAGCAACGTGCACACCTGGATCGCGCTGATGATCGGCTTTCTCGGCGTGCTCATCATCACGCGGCCCGGCATGATCCCGGCGAGCCCCGGCGTGCTTTACGTGCTCGGCGCGGCGCTTGGGTTCTCCTTCTGTGGCGTCGTCATCAAACTGCTCTGCTCGACCGAAACGCCGATGAAAATCGCCTTTTACCTGCTGTTGATGACCACCGTGCTCTCGATCCCGATGGGTGTGCTGCACTGGCAGAACCCGACGCCGGAGAACTGGTTCTGGCTCGCCGTGATCGGCGTGCTGAGTTATGCGGTGCAGGTGCTGGTCGGCAAGGCGATCTCGAAAGTGCCGTACATGGTTATCATCCCGCTCAATTTCGTGCAGCTGATTTTCTCGACGATTCTGTCCTACCTCGTCTTCGCGAAACTAATCGATATGTGGACGCTCATCGGCGCAGTCATCATCCTCGGCGGCACGATCTACAACACCTACCGCACGCGCGTGCATGCCGAGCGCGAGGCGGCGCTGGCGAGCGCGGTGTAGCCCTTGAACCTGCTTTTCATCCATCCCAACATGCCGGGCCAGTACAAGCACCTGGCGCGTGCGTTCGGGGCGGAGGGCGGCCACCGGATTTATTTCGTCACCAAGCATTTGACGGCGGACATCCCCGGCGTCACGCGCATCACCTACGCGATGCCGAAGATGGACGCGCCGCCGCCCTCGATCCGTTACCTCGCGAATGCGACGCGCGGGGTGGTGCAGGGCCAGCAGGTCTGGCGCGTGTGCCAGCAGCTCAGCGTGAAAGAAAATTTCGTGCCGGATATCGTCATCGCCCATCCCGGCTGGGGCGATGCGCTGTTTTTGAAAGACCTGTTCCCGAAGGCGCGCTTCCTCAGCTTTTTCGAGTTCTTCTACCGCGCGACGGGGGCGGATGTCGGCTTCGAGGAGCCGAGCAACGCGGACGATGCGGCGCGCGTGCGCATGAAAAACGTGACGAACCTCGCGAGCCTCGAACAGGCGGATTGGGGCGTCGCGCCGACCGTGTGGCAATGGAGCCTGCACCCGGACTATTTGCGCGAAAAAATTAGTGTGCTGCATGACGGCATCGACACGGATATTTGTGCGCCGAACGCAGCAGCGAGTTTCACTTTGCCGAACGGCAAAACCTTTAAACCGGGTGATGAGGTGGTGACCTATATCGCGCGGAATTTCGAGCCCTATCGTGGATTCGCCACTTTCATGAAAGCGGCGGAAATCCTGCTCAAAAAACGGCCCAATTTGCACATCATCGCGGTGGGTGCCGATGCGGTGAGCTATGGCCGCAAAGCGCCGGAGGGCAAGACCTACCGCCAGTTGCTGAGCGAGCAGGTGACGCTGGATGCTGAGCGTATCCACTTCCTCGGCACCGTGCCCTATGGCGACCTTATCAAGCTGTTCCAGATCAGCGCGGCGCATTTATATCTGACCTATCCGTTCGTGCTCAGCTGGTCGATGCTCGAGGCGATGGCGACGGGTGTCGCGCTCGTCGCCAGCAGCACCAAGCCGGTGATGGAAGTGGTGGAGCACGGCGTGAACGGGCTACTCGCGAATTTCTTTTCGCCGGAGGATGTCGCCGCGAAAATCGAGCAAGTGCTCGACGAACCGGCACGCAACGCGGCGATGCGGGCCGCCGCGCGCCAGACGGTGATCGATCGGTTCGATTTAAAAAAGCTTTTGCCACTGCACATGCAGCTCGTGCGCGAAGTTGCCGCGGGGCAAATTCCGCCTCCTGTGGCTGAGGAGATCAAGCGTATCAGCCCGATTGTGCCTTATGCCAAGGTGATGTGGGAGGCTTAGATTTCGTCGCAGTGATTGGCCCAGCGCGCTGATTTATTTATTGTTTTAAGAAGGCGGACCCCGGCATAAAGCCGGGGTGACAAGCTACGGGGGATGTCTACGCAGAAGCCCCCTCACAGGCCGTCACCCCGTGTTTACCACGGGGTCCGTCTTTCTTCCTTAAGATGGATTGCTTCGCTTTGCTCGCCATGACGGAACTTGTGGCACCGCCCGCGCGTTTTCTTCACGCCCTACTGGTCGTGGAAAGCATGCCCGAAGCTCTCGCGGATCGGGCGCATGATGTAAGACAGCATGGTGCGATGACCCGTGACGATCAGCACATCCGCCGGCATGCCGGAAGTGAGCTTGATGTCCGGCCCGAGCGCCGTCAACTCGCTTTGCGGGATTTCGACGCGCGCGGTGTAATAGCTTTCATTCGTATTTTTATCGTCGAACCGGTCGGCGGAAACGGTCATTACCTTGCCTTCGACTGGATGCAAATAGCGGCTCTTGAAGGCGGTGAGGCGCACCTGCGCGGTGAGGCCCGCATGCACCACGTCGATATCCTGCGGACTGACGCGGGCTTCGACCACGAGCCGGTCGTCGGACGGAATCAGCGACATGAGCGTTTGCCCGGGCTGGATGACGCCGCCGATCGTGTGGATGGCAAGCGCCGTCACCGTGCCCGCCATGGGGGCCGTGATCTCGACGCGGCGCGCCACGTCCGAACTCGCGCGCGCCTGTTCTTCGAGGGTCGAAAGCTGCACTTGCGTGTCTTTCATTTCGGATTCGACCTTCGTCATGTAATCGCTTTTCAGGTTGAGGATGTTGATTTTCGACTCATCCACCGTTTGGCTCGCGCGGCTGATCATCGCCTGCGCGTTGCCGCGCTGGCCGATCAGTTCCGCCTGCTGGCGTTGCAGCGAAAGTAGGCGGGGTTTGAGCGCATTGCCGCTGGCGAGGAGGCCCTGCACCGTGCCGATTTCCTGGTTCAGCAAATCGATCTGCGTATTGTCCGCGGCGATTTGTTCGTGCAGCCCGTGGATTTCGTCGTTGCTCTGCGCGGCTTTCTGGTTGAGCACGTCGATCTGTCCCTGCAGCGTGTCATGGCGGGTTTTGAACAGGCGGCGCTGCGTTTCGAGCGCTTCTTTCACTTTCGGGTTCAAAGCTTCCTGCTTCACGTATTCCGCAGGGAAAGTGATCGTCGGTTTGCCGTCGCGCTCGGCGATGAGGCGTGATTCGGTCGCTTTGGTCGCGAGGTATTGCCCGAGCACCTGCTCGCTTTTCGCTTGCGCCGTCGTCGCGTCGAGCCGCACGAGTGGCTGGCCCGCTTTCACCACGTCGCCGTCCTTCACGAGGATTTCTTGCACGATGCCGCCTTCGAGATGCTGGATGTCCTTCTTGTTCGATTCGCTCATGACGCGCCCCGGCGCGATGGCGCCCGATTGCAGCGGCACCAGCGCCGCCCACAGGCCGACGACGCCGAACAGCATGAACATCAGCGTGAAGCCGAGCAGGATGGTCGGCCGTGCGCGCTGGTCCGGCGCGAAATTATTGCTCGCGTCGTAAGGCAGCAGGCGTTCGGCGGCGACATCCAGCCAGCGGGTCGCGCGGCGCAGCACCATGACTTCCGTGCGGCCCGCTTTGCGTGGGGGCGCGGGCGGCTTCGCGCCCGGCGGAATCATCGGCAAATGGTTGCTCATGCGTTGCCCCCTTGCTCGCGTTTGGGGGTGAAGCGCGCCATCATTTCCTCGCGCGGGCCGAACGCTTCGATGCCGCCTTGTTTCAGCAGCATGATTTTATCGACGGTCGAAAGAATGCTCGGCCGGTGGGCGATGATAATGGTGGTGATGCCCGCCTGTTTCAAATACTGCACGGTGCGCATGAGGGCGATTTCGCCGTCGCCGTCGAGGTTGCTGTTGGGCTCGTCGAGAATCATCAATTTCGGGTTGCCGTAAAGCGCGCGGGCGAGGCCGATGCGTTGTTTTTGGCCGGGCGAAAGCACGGTGTTGCCGGGGACGTAGACCGTGTCGTAGCCGTTCTCGAATTGCAGGATGAGGTTGTGCACGCCCGCTTTTTGCGCGGCTTCGATGATGGGCTGGTCGGGCTGGTTGGGTCGAAGGCGCGCGATGTTGAATTTCAGCGATCCGGCGAACAAATCCACCTGCTGCGGCAGGTAGCCGATATATTGCCCGACCTCGGCGCGGCCCCAGCGGAACAGCTCCTGCCCGTCGAGCCGCACGGTGCCGATGGTCGGCAGGAACACGCCCGCGAGCGCTTTGCCGAGGGTGGATTTCCCGGCGGCGGAAGGGCCGATGATGCCGAGCGACTCGCCCGGCTCCAGTTCGAAATTGATATTGCGCAGGGTGGGGTTGCCCTTGCCGAAACTGAGGTACAGCCCCTCGACGCTGAGGCGGCCTTTGGGCTCCGGCAGCAAGGTCGCGCCTGCGGGCGGGGCGACGTTGCGCAGCAGGAAGGTGAGGCGGTGATACGCGTCGCGCGCGGCGATGAGCTGCTTCCACAAATTGATGGCGCTGTCGAACGGCATGAGCGTGCGCTGGGTGAGGATGCTTGCGGCGACGAGCCCGCCCGAGGAGAGCTGGTTATGCAGTGCAAGATACGCGCCGGTCGCGGTGACGGCGACTTGCATCAACAGGCGCAAACTGCGCGTCACGGCGTTGATGACCGCGCCGCGCTGCTGGGCCAAGTCCTGTAGCGCGAGGCCACGCTCGTTTTCCGCCGTCCAGTTATTCACCACCGCGTCGTTCATGCCCATGGCGCAGATCGCTTCCGCGCCACGCCCGATGGCATCCGCGCTCAGGGTCGATTCGACGGATTTTTCGGTCGCGCGCATGAGCGCTTTGCGCGTCGCATATTCGTTGATGAGGGCGCTGGTGCAAAGGATGAGGATGCCGAGCACGGCGATGAAGCCGAGCACGGGGTTAATCATGTAAATCACTACGAGGAACAGCAGCGACCACGGCAAATCCATCGCCGTCGGTGTGGCGAGCGCGACGAAATTCTTGATGGTCATGAGGTCGCGCTGGTGCTGCCCGGCATAGGGGCTGCCGCTTTGCGCGGCTTGCTCGATGGAAATGCGCAGCAGCTTCGGTGCGACGGTGCGCTCCAGCCACTCGACAATGCGGGCGACGACACCGGCGCGTACGGCATAAAGCGCGCCGTAAAACACATAGCCGATCAGGATGACCGAAGTCAGCCCGACCAGCGTATCGATCGAACGGGTGGTGAAGACGCGGTCGAACACCTGCATGGAATAAAGCGGCTGCAGCAGCGACAGCGCATTCACCGCGAAGGAGAAAATAAAGATATAGAGCATGGCCCGCTTGGTGGCGATCAGGGCGAGGGAAAGCTCGGTGGGCGGCAGGTGTGGTTTGCTCATAATGGCAAGAGTGGCGCAGCGCGCGGCCCGGGTCAACCGGCAAGCACGGTCGGGCGCAGGAAATTCACTCCATTTCCACGGGCGGTGCCGCTTTCACGTCACGCCTCGCGATGAACACGGCGCTCAGGATAATGATGGCCGCGCCCGCCCAGGTCACCCAATCGGTGGTTTCGCCGAAGATGATATAAGCAAACAGTGCAGCAAACACCAGCCGCGTGAAATCGAGCGGCAGCAAGGTCACGACGCGCGCAAGGGAATAGGCTTTCGCCATGGTGAAATGCATGAGGATCGAGCTACAGGCGATGAACAGCAGGATGCCCCACGAGCTTGCGCGCGGCATATGCCAGTGGGCGAGGCCGAAGGGGAGCGCGAGCAAAAACATGAACACGTTCATGTAAAACACCATGCGCATCGGCGGCTCGGTGCGGCTGAGCGACTTCACGAACAGGCTGGTGATGGCCCAGCTGGTGGTCGAAAGCATGACGAGCAGTTCCCGCCAGTCAAAGCCCGCCGGGCTCGGTCGCAGGATAATGAGCACGCCGACGAACCCGGCGATGAGCGCCAGCCAGCGCGGCGTATCCGCTTCCTCTTTGAGGATGATGATCGCAAACACGGTGGAAAAAAGCGGCGCGGTGAAGCTGAGCGCGGTCGCATGCGCGAGCGGCAGGATGGTGAGGCAATAGATCCAGGTGATCATGCCGATGCCGCCGACAAAACCGCGCCATGCATGGTCGTAAAGCCGCGTGGTGCGGATCACGCCGACGCCGTTTTTCAGCACCCATGGCAGCAGCAGCACGAGGGTGAGGAAATTGCGCAAGGTCATGATTTCGGCGGCGTTGAGGTCGTCGGAAACGAGGCGCACGGCGGTGCTCATCGCCGAGAATGCCATGCTGGAAATCAGGGCATAGCATGTCGCCGCCAGTTGGGGATGCTTTTGGAGATACGCAAAATGATTGGAGAACATGGCGGCTTCGGGCTAAGCTAGGGTGATGAGCCAACTAACCACATCCGCGGTTGTTCCGCCAGCATCCGTTACGCGCAGTGCAGCATTCGATGCGTATTGCACGGCGCGTGCGGCAGCGATAGCGCAGTTTTTGAGCACCCACCGCATCCAGCCGCTCTGGCGCGCGCTGACGCAGGCGACGGATGCGCTGCTCGCCGAGGTCGCGGGCGGTATGCAGATCACGTTGATTGCCATTGGCGGGTATGGCCGCAGCGAGCTGTTCCCCTTTTCCGATATTGACGTGCTGCTGCTCGTGCCCGAGGGCGCGGCGGCGAGTGTCGATTCCGCGGTGGTGCAGGTGCTGCAGCAATTATGGGATTTGCAGATTCCGGTCAGCCATGCGACGCGCACGCTCGAGGAAACGGTGGCGAGTGCCAGCAGCGATTCGACCGTGACGGCGGCGCTGATGGATGCGCGTTATATTTCCGGCAACCGCACGGCGTATCTTGCGATGAAAAAACGCATTCGCCAGGAAGTGATCGGCCAAAATCCGCGTGAATTCGTCGCGGCGAAACTGAGCGAGCGCGACCATCGCCACAGTAAATGGGGCGATTCGCGCTTCATGCTCGAGCCCAACATCAAGGACGGCAAGGGCGGCTTGCGCGACCTGCACACGCTGACATGGCTCGCGCGCTATTGCTACCGCATCACCAAAGCTTCCGAACTGGTGCGCAGCGATTTGCTCACCGAGCAGGAATGGAAACATTACCGCGAAGCCTACCTGTTCTTTTCCACCGTGCGCGCGCATATGCATTTGCTGCGGGGCCGCGCGGATGAGCGCCTGACGTTCGACCTGCAGACCCGCATCGCCGAGGCGCTGTCGTTCCGCGGCAAAACGGCACAGGAAAAAGCCGAGAAACTGATGCTGCGCTACTTCCAGTTCGCGCGCGAGGTCGGCGCGTTGACGCGGATTTTTTGTGCGGTGCTCGAGGAGGAAAATTTGCGCATTCCGCTCGCGCCGTTCGGGCAGGAAACGGCCGGGCGCCAGCTTCCGCCGGGCTTCACGCTCGATGCGGGAAGACTGCATTTTGCTGCGGGGGTCGATCTCGAAAGCGCGCCGAGCCTTGCGGTGGAATTATTTTATGTTGCGCAAGCATTGAACGTCGATATCCACCCGCGCGCGCAGCTCGCCATCGCCCGCGCGCTGCCGGTGATCGGCCGCCAGCTGCCGTTCGAGGGCCGCGCCAACCAGCTGTTCCTCGAAATGCTGCTCTCACCGAAATCGCCGGAAATCCACCTGCGCCGCATGAGCGAAATGGGCGTGATGGGCGCGCTGATCCCGGAATTCGGCCGCATCACCGGCATGATGCAGTATGACGGCTACCACACCTACACGGTCGATGAGCACACGCTGGTTGCGATTGGCAACCTCGCGATCATCGCCACCGGCGCGTGGGAAAAAGAGATGCCACTTGCGACCGCGCTCATCCGCGAAGTGCGCGACCGCGCGCCGCTTTACCTCGCCATGCTCGGGCATGATCTCGCCAAAGGCACGGGCGGGCAGCATGCGGAAAAAGGCGAGGCGCTGGTCGAACGCATCGCCCTGCGCCTCGGGTTGACACAGGCGCAGGGGGAGCTTGCGGGCTGGCTGGTGAAGCACCATCTCTCGTTGAGCGAAACGGCCTTCAAGCGCGATATCGACGACCCGAAAACCATCGAGGATTTTGTCGGCACCGTGCAATCGCCCGAGCGGTTGCGGCTGCTGCTGCTCGTCACGGTCGCCGATATCAAAGCGGTCGGCCCGACCATCTGGAACGGCTGGAAAGCAGCACTCATGCGCGATCTTTACCGGCGCGCTTCGACGTTGATGGGCTTTGGCGACGATCAGCGTTCGCCCCAGCGCGCGCGCGACCAATTGCTGCAGCATTTGCCCGAATTGCTGCACGATGCGGCGCAGCAATTCCTGCAGGAACAATTGCCGATCAGTTGGTGGCACCGCCCCATTGCCGAGCAGCGCGCGGCGATCGAGGCTTACGCAGCATGGTGCAAAAATCCGCAGAAACCAGCACTTGTCGTGACGCATGACGCGTTCCGCGCGGTGAGCGAAATCACCTGCTGCATGGCTTATGCGCCGACCGTGTTTCGTGACCTCGCGGGCGTGATGGCGTGGATCGGCGCGAGCATCGTTTCCGCGCGCAGCATGGTGCTGGTCGGCGGCGCGGTAATTACGAATCTGGGTATCCAGGATGTCGAGGGCAACAGTTTTGCCGAGGATACGAGCCGCTTAGCGCCCGTCGCCGGGTTGATCGAAAAAGCACAGCGGGGCGAACTCGATTTTGCGAACGAACTGCCGCGACGGCGCGTCGTTTCGCGCGGGCGGGATGTGGCGATTGCGCCGTCCGTTTTCGTCGATAACCAGGTGAGTGCAACGGCGAGCGTGATCGAGATCAACGCACGCGACCGGCTCGGGCTGCTGTACGACATTCTCGGCGCGCTGACCGATTGCCAATTGCAGGTGATGACGGCGCATATTGCGACCTATGGCAAAAAAGCGGTCGATGTGTTTTATGTGAAAGATGCGTACGGCATCAAAATCATCCATCGCAAAAAACTGGCAGAAATCCAGCGTGCGTTGCTGATGGCTTGCGATGAAAAAGGAGAGGCGCGGTGAGCAAAGAACCGGCATGGTTGCGCGAAACGGCGCTGCAGCAATTGTTCGCGGCGACGAAGGCGGCGGGTGGTGAAGCACGCGTCGTCGGCGGCGCGGTGCGCGACTGGTTTTTGGGGATCGAGGGCGGCGATATCGACCTTGCCAGCACGCTGACGCCGGAAAAAACGATGGAAATTGCTGCGCAGCAAAATTGGAAAACGATTCCCACCGGCATCGACCATGGCACCGTCACGTTGGTGCTGCCGAACCGTGTGGTCGAGGTGACGACGCTGCGGCGCGATGTGGCGACCGACGGGCGGCACGCGACCGTGGCCTATACCGATAACTGGCAGGAAGATGCGGCGCGGCGGGATTTCACCCTCAACGCGCTGTTCATGGATGCTGAGGGAAACATCACCGATTTCTTCGGCGGGCAGGCGGATCTCGAGCGCCGCCTCATTCGTTTCATCGGCGAGGCAGCGACGCGCATTACGGAAGATGGGTTGCGCATGTTGCGGTTTTTCCGCTTCCTTGCGAGCCACGGCAAGCCGCCCGCGGATGCGGAGGCGCTTAGCGCCATCACGGCAAAAAAAGAGATGATCGCACAGCTTTCCGGCGAGCGCATCGCGAACGAAATGCGCAAATTGTTGGCCGTCGAAAACCCGGCCTATGTGCTGCGGCTGATGCAGGAAACGGGTGCGGCGGCGCTGGTATTTGGGCGCGAGATTACGCACGCGAACCTTATTCGGTTACACCTGCTCGAGGCGCAGGCGGATTACCAGACTTCCGTTTGGGCGCGGGTGCTCGCACTGCTTGCAAATCCGGGTTGGAGTGCGGTGGAATGGGTCGCGAATCGCTGGAAATTGTCGCGCCATGAAGCGCAGCAATTGAAGCTGCTGAGCGGGCTTCCGGCGTTCGATGCGGCAGCGCCCAAGCATGTGCATACGCGCTTGCTGCGGCTTCACGGCGCGCCTGCTTACCTCGATTGGCTGCTGGTGCAGGCGGCGCTGAAACCGGGCATGCATGTTGCGGATTATGTGGCGCTCGCCAAGGAGTTTGCTGCACCGGTTTTTCCGGTGAGCGCGAGTGATTTACTGGCGCGCGGCATGGTCGAGGGCAAAGCGCTCGGCGACCGGCTGGCGGCCCTCGAGCAGCGCTGGGAGGAAAGCGATTACACCCTCACGAAAGAAGCATTGCTGCGCGATTAGCGCGGCAGATGCGTGGTGCAGAAGCGGTAATATTTCCCGTCCGTCTCGAAGGTTTTTTCGCTCAGGATGCGGATGCGCTGCGTCGGGTAGGTAGTGGTGCCGAGCGCGTAAGCCGTGCATTTTTCGCGCAGCAAATAAATCGCATCTTCGTTGCTGACGGATTTGAGGCGGCATTTCGCGAAGGCAGTGTCGATGCCCGCATCCTTGCCCCAATAGATCAGCAGCGCGCGGTCCGGCGGGTTTTCGCAGGGCATGCTTTTCTCGGTGTAAACACCGGGCTGGAGCGGTAGCAAATTCGCATCATCGGCGCGCGCGGGGAGGGCCGAAAAACAGGCGAGAGCGAGCAGGAAAGCGGGGTAATGTTTCATGGCGAATTCCGAAACGGTTTACGAAACATAGCCTTTATGCATCTGCGCGTAAATGATCCATCATGATGCGCGCATGCTGCAAGGTCACGTCCGGCACCCATCGCCGCACGGCAATGGTGGCGGAAATTATTCCGCTTCCGCCTGGTCCGGGTTGCTGTAGTTCGCGCCGTCCGGATTTTCCTCGAGCGCGTAGCCAGCCGAGCGCACGGTGCGCACGAGATCGGGCTGCTTGCCATCATAGTTAAGCGCTTTGCGCAGGCGGCGCACATGCACATCCACCGTGCGCAGCTCGACGTAAATATCGTGGCCCCAGACGGAATCGAGCAGGTTTTCGCGGCTGAACACGCGGCCCGGATGCTCCATCAAATGCTTGAGCAGCGAGAATTCCGTCGGCGACAAATGCACATCCGCCCCGTCGCGCGTGGTTTTGTGCGAGGTGAGGTCCATCACGATGCCCGCGAATTCGAGCGTTTTTTCCGAGAGGCTCGGGCGAATGCGGCGGAACACGGCCTTGATGCGCGAGATGAGTTCCGGCGGCGAAAACGGCTTCACCATGTAATCGTCCGCGCCGGAATCGAGCCCGCGGATGCGGTCGCCCTCTTCCCCGCGCGCGGAGAGCATGATGATCGGGATATTTTTCAGTTCCTGCGTCCAGCGAATGTGCTTACACACTTCGACGCCGGTCATGCCGGGCAGCATCCAGTCGAGCACGATCACGTCCGGGCGGTGTTCTTTCACGAGGTTAACCGCTTCTTCGCCGTCGCCGGTCGAGATGACAGTGTAGCCCTCTTTCTCGAGGTTGTAACGCAGCAGGGTGACGATTGCGACCTCGTCCTCGACGATGAGAACCTTGGTTTTCGCGTCGGTTTTCGGTGTGGCCATTTGATACTCCCAAAGGTTGGTCCAGTTGACGCGAGTGGCGCTTGCACGTCAACGGATTTTGCTGCATGTATCCCTCGTTATAGGCAGAAAACCTTAAAGCATGGTTAAAGCGCCACAAATAAAGCGTTTTTCAGGAGAAAGAGTGCGCCGGAAACTTAATCCTTCGTTAAAACTTTTCCTCGATTTCGCGCCGCTGGGCGTGTTTTTCGTCGGGTTCAAGCTCGGCGGCGTCATGGTCGCAACCCCGGCGCTGATGGTGGCGACGCTGCTCAGCATCGGCATTATTTATGTGGTGGAGCGCAAACTCGCCCTCGCGCCGCTGATTTCGGGCGGGCTGGTCATGGTGCTCGGAACCTTAAGCATCGCGCTGCATAACGACCAGTTCATCAAGATGAAACCGACGGTGCTGAACCTCGTGTTTGCGCTGATTTTACTGGTCGGCGCGCTCGGCTTCAAACGCGGGCTTTTGAAATATGTACTCGACGTGGCGTTTCAATTGACGGACGAAGGCTGGCTGATCCTCTCGCGCCGCTGGGGGATGTTTTTCCTGTTTCTTGCGGCCCTGAACGAATGTATCTGGCGCAATTTCCCGACGGATTTCTGGGTGGATTTTAAAGTGTTCGGCATGTTCACGCTGACGATTGCTTTTGCGCTGGGGCAGGTACGGCTGGTGGAGAAGTATAGTTTGCCGGAATCGGAATAGGTGCGCGGTTAGATTCATTCAGGTTATTATTTTTAGGAAGACGGACCCCGGCGTAAAGCCGGGGTGACAGTTATAGGATGTATCTCGGTAGAAGCCTCACCACAGATTGTCACCCCGGCTTTACGCCGGGGTCCGTCTTTTACTCGTCATGATTTCGCAAGCGACTTATTATTTCCCCAGCGCCCGCCACGCAATATCCGTGCGGCAAAACCCTTCCGGCCAGTCGATTTTTTTGATGGCTTCGTAAGCACGATCCCGTGCTTGCTGCAAAGTAGGAGCCGTCGCGACGATGTTCAGTACGCGCCCGCCGATGGCAGTGATGGCGTCGCCCTCGCGCTTCGTTCCCGCATGCACAATACTGACGCCTTCGACCGCGCCCGCTTCCTCAAGTCCGCGGATGATGCTGCCTTTTTCGTACTCGCCGGGATAGCCTTTCGTCGCCATGACGACGCAGATCGCGGCCTCCGCGCTGAAGGATAAATGGCGCGTATCCAGCTTGCCAACCGCCGCGCTCAGCAGCAGCGCGGCGAGGTCGCCGTTGAAGCGCGCGAGCATGGATTGCGTTTCCGGGTCGCCAAAGCGTGCGTTGTATTCGATGAGTTTCGGCCCGTCTTTCGTCAGCATCAGTCCTGCGAACAGTACGCCAATATAAGGAATGCCCTCGGCCAGCAGCCCGCGCATGGTCGGGGTGATGATCTCGTCCATCACCCGCGCATTCATTTCTGCCGTCATGATTGGCGTCGGCGAATAAGTGCCCATGCCGCCGGTGTTCGGGCCCGTATCGCCCTCGCCGACGCGCTTATGGTCCTGCGCGCTTGCGAACATCACCGCCTGCGTGCCGTCGCACATCGCGAAAAAGCTCGCTTCCTCGCCCTCCATATATTCCTCGATGACGACGCGCGCACCCGCTTGGCCGAACGCACCGTCGAAGCAATTGTCGATCGCATCGACCGCTTCGCGTGGGCTCATCGCGACGGTGACGCCCTTGCCCGCCGCCAAGCCATCCGCCTTCACCACGATGGGCGCGCCGTGTTTGTAGATATATTCGAACGCCTCCGTGCGGTTGTCGAACGTGGCGTAGCGCGCGGTGGGGATGGCGTATTTGTCGCAGAGTTTTTTGGTGAAATCCTTGCTGGCTTCGAGCTGCGCGCCCTTCGCCGACGGGCCGAACACGGCGACGCCCGCCGCGCGCAAATCATCCGCGACGCCATCGACCAGCGGCTGCTCGGGGCCGATGACGACGAGGTCGATCGCATGCGCCTTGCAGTAATCGACAATGGCCGCGTTGCCCGCGATGGTGACGCACGGGCACTCCGCCGCGATGCCCGCATTGCCCGGCGCACAGGTGACGCTCGCCGTCGCTTTAAGCGCCTTCACCAGCGCATGCTCGCGCCCGCCGGAACCGATAATGAGAATGTTCATAAGAAGTGACAGGTGAAAAGTGACAGGTGACAGGTATTTAAAGGAAAAAGCTGGCGCAGGCGACTAAAAAACGCTTCACTATTGTCACCTGTCACCTGTCACCTGTCACTTTCCATGACCTTCCCCCACAACAACCCCGAATATTCCGTCAGCGAGATCGCGGGCCAGGTCAAGCGCGTGGTCGAGGAGAATTTCGGCCATGTGCGCGTGCGCGGCGAAATTTCGGCGGCGAAAGTGAATGCGGGCTCGGGCCATTGCTACCTTACGCTGAAAGACGACAAGGCCGTGCTCGATGCCGTGTGCTGGAAAGGCACGATGGCGCGGCTTGCCCACAAACCGCAGGCGGGCATGGAAGTCATCGCGACCGGCAAGCTCACGACCTATCCCGGCAGCTCGAAATACCAACTGGTCATCGAGGCGCTCGAACCGGCGGGCGTCGGCGCGCTGATGGCGATGCTCGAGCAACGCAAAAAGCAGCTCGAAGCGGAGGGATTATTCGCGCCCGCGCGCAAAAAAGAATTACCGTTTTTGCCGCAGGTTATCGGTGTCGTCAGCTCGCCGACCGGCGCCGTGATCCGCGATATTCTGCACCGCATTGCCGATCGCTGCCCGCGCCGCGTCATCCTCTGGCCGGTGCCGGTGCAGGGGCAGGGCGCGGCGGAAAAAATCGCAGCGGCGATCGAAGGATTCAACGCGCTGCCATTGGGTGACGCGAACCGTCCCGATGTGCTGATCGTCGCGCGCGGCGGCGGTTCCATCGAAGATTTGTGGGCCTTCAACGAGGAGATCGTGGTGCGCGCGGCGGCGGCATCGACGATTCCGCTCATCTCCGCAGTCGGCCATGAAACGGATACGACGCTGATCGATTTTGCTGCCGATAAACGTGCGCCGACGCCGACCGCCGCGGCGGAACTCGCCGTGCCGGTGCTCGCCGATTTGCGTTACCATCTCGAGCAGCGGGGCTTACGCATGGCGGGCGCGGTGATGAAGCTTTTGCAGCATGGGCGCGAGCGTGTCGAGGGCCTCGCGCGCGGGCTGCCGCGTCCGCAGCAACTCGTTGCGAGCATGGCGCAGCATCTCGACCAGTTGGCAGAGCGGTTGGCTGGCGCGCTGCCGCGCAGTATCGAAGCGCGCGAACAGAAACTGGCGCGCCTTGCAGCCGGGTTAAGCCCGCGCTATCTTAATGAGCGCTTACTACGCGAACAGCAGCGCGTGCAGCATTTGGGCAGCATGCTCGAATCGCTCAACGTGCTATCCGTGTTGAAACGCGGGTTCGTTTTGGTGAAAGATGCGAAGGAAAAAGTCATTACTTCCGCCGCGGCGATGCCGCCACAAGGCGCGTTCACCCTGCAGTTCCACGATGGGGTGCGCGTGGTGACCGCCGGAAATGCTGCACCCCATGTTGCAACAAAACCGCGCAGCAAAAAGCCCGCGCCGCAACCCGGCTTGTTCGATGATTAAAGCCCGTGATGGAACATTTTCTTGAGCATTCGCACCATTTTGCGCGTCAGCCAGAAAGCGGTCAGTAGCCCTAGAAACGGCACGACCAAAAGCGGTGCGGTGTAGTTCAGAAAGTCGCTTTGCTGCATGTGCTGCGACCATTGTTTGAACAGACGCGCATACACATCGATCATGTAAAACAGGTCGAAGATTTTATCGTGCAGCGGGTTGGCGCCGTTCGTTTTTGCATAAATAATATAGGCAGCGACGGCGATGCCGCAGTAAAGCGGCACGAGCAGCGTGGCCGCCAGCAACAGCGGGGAAAACAGGCCGAGGATGAATAAGCCGAGCGGGTGCATGGGGATGGTATGCGTGAAGTAGGCGAAAAAATCAAGACGACTGCGCGCGCGCCAGCTTTTCCGCGAGGAAACGCTGCAATGCGGGTGCGTTTTCGAGCTTCAGTTCGACGGGAAGCACCTGCACCGCGTCACGCAAATCGGCGGGAATTTTTACCGCATCTTTCGCGGTGGTGATGGGGATCGCGCCGAGCTTTTGCGCCTGCGCAATCAGGTGCTTGATTTCCCTTTTGCGGTAAGCGTGGTGATCGGCGAAGGAAACGGTCGCAACGATTTCTGCGCCCAGTTCCCGCAAGGTCATGTAGAATTTTTCCGGGCGGCCGATGCCTGCAAAAGCCAGCACCCGTGCGCCTTGCAGGCTGGTGGTGGGTTCGGTGGGAGCGAGCGCCCCGGCGAAAAGCGGCAGCGAAATCTGCGGCGTCAGTTTTTGCAGATCGGCGCCGATGAGGAGGGCGGCATCGCATCGGCGGGTGGCGCCGGTCAGCGATTCGCGCAACGGGCCTGCGGGCAGCAGGCGGCCATTGCCGATGCCGTACGGCCCGTCGATGACGAGCAGCGAAATATCCTTATGCAAGGCATGGTGTTGCAGCGCGTCGTCGCACACCAACACGGTGGCGCCTGCTTTTGCGGCCTCGGCGGCGGCGACAAGGCGGTTCGGGCTGACCCAGGTCGGGGCAGCGGCGGCCAGCAGCAGCGCTTCGTCACCGACATCGCGCCAGTCGCGCTCGGGGGTGACGCGGCGCGGGATAGGCAGGCGGTGATGCGCGGCGTAACCGCGCGTGAGGATGTGCGGCGTATGGCCGAGCGCCTGCAGCAGGGGAATGAGCGCAAGCACCGTCGGTGTTTTGCCCGCACCGCCCGCCGTGACATTGCCGATGGCGATGACGGGCAATGGCGCGCGGCGTGGTTTTGTGCAGCGCCGGTCGAGATGTGCGCCGAAGCGGTAGAGCGCGGAAAGCGGCAGCAGTGCGGTGCTTACGAGCGTGCGCGCTTGCCAGAAACGGGGCGTTTTCATGCGCCGCTCCGTGCCAGAATTTCGTTGCAATGCTGCGCGATGGTCGCGCTCGCGCCGCGCGATTGCTCGACGATTTTTGCGGCATGTTCGGCCATGGTTTGGCGCGCCGCCGGATTGCCGAGCAGCGCGATGGCCTGTTCGGCGAGTGCCTGGGTATCGGCCACGACGGCAAGTGCATCCGCCGCAACAAAACGGGCGACGATGCTGGCGAAATTATGGGTATGCGGGCCGGTGAGGATGGCGTTGCTAAAGCGCGCTGCCTCGAGCGGGTTCTGGCCGCCATGGGCGATGAGCGAACCGCCCATGAACACGAGGTCGGCGCGCTCGTAGAAATTGCCGAGTTCGCCCATCGTATCGGCGAGGTAGATCGCGGTTTTGGCGGTAATCGGTTCATTTTTGCTGCGCTGGGCGAGTGCAACATTTTTGCTGCGCAGGTCGGCCGCGATGGCATCGCCGCGGCTCGCGTGGCGGGGCACGATGATGGTGAGCAAATGCGGAAATTGCTGCGCAATATGAGTATGGGTTTGCGCGAGCATTTGCTCCTCGTTCGCATGCGTGCTGGCGGCGAGGAAGACCACGCGATTATGGCAGGAAGCCTGCAATTCGGCGGATAAAGCGGGGTTGAGCGGCAGCGGCAAAGCGTCGTATTTCAAATTGCCGACCTCGCTTATGTTGCTGCCGCCGAGTGCGGAGAGGCGCTTCGCGTCGTCGCTCGAGCCCGCATAAATGCTGCAGAAACTATGCAGCAAACTGCGAATGGTTGCAGGCCATTTCTGCCAGCCGCGGAAGGTTTTTTCCGAGATGCGGGCATTGACCAGCACCATCGGCACATGCTGCGCTTGCGCCTGCCAGAGGAGGCCGGGCCAGAATTCAGACTCGACCCAGAGCGCAAGGTCCGGCTGCCAGTGGTTGAGGAAGCGGCGCACGGCGGGATAGGTATCGACTGGCACGAATTGATGGATGACGCGCGCCAAATTTTGCTGCGCCACCAGTGCGGCGGAAGTGACGGTGCCGGTGGTGATGAGCAGGTGGATGTCGGGGTGCGCGGCGAGCAGCGTGCGCACAAGCGTGAGGGCGGATTGTACTTCGCCGACGCTCGCCGCATGCAGCCAGACAAGCTTGCCTGCGGGGCGCGGGGCGGAGGCATGGCCGAAGCGTTCGGCCTTACGCGCGGGATCTTCCTTACCGCGGCGGGCGCGCCGGTTCAGCCACCCATGCAGCGCGGGCGTGATGGCGATGCCGAACAGCGCGTAGGCCGCGCGCATCGGGGCGGTGGGGCGCATCACGCATCCGCCTGTTGGTGGTAGAGCTGGTGCATATGGCGGTATTCCGCGCTGTCTTCGAGCAGGCTGCGATGTGTGCCCGCGGCTTTGATTTTGCCGCCATCGAGCACGAGGATGAGGTCGGCGTCCTGGATCGTCGTCAGGCGGTGGGCGATGACGAGCGTGGTGCGGTGCGCCATGAGGCCGTTCAGCGCTTCCTGCACCGCGCGTTCGGAGGCGGTGTCGAGCGCGCTGGTGGCTTCATCCAGCAGCAGGATCGGCGCGTTTTTGAGAATGGCGCGGGCGATGGAAATGCGCTGGCGCTGGCCGCCGCTCAGCTTCACGCCCGCCGGGCCGATCTGCGTGTCGTAGCCGTTGGGCAGGCTCGCGATGAAGTCATGCGCGTTGGCTTTTTTCGCCGCATCGATGATCGCGTCCTCGCTCGCCTCGAGTTGGCCGTAGGCGATGTTGGCGCGCACGGAATCGTTGAACAGCACGATGTCCTGGCTGACGAGTGCGAGGTTCTGGCGCAGCGATTTCACCGTCACGTCGCGGATATCCGTGCCGTCGATGGTGATGGTGCCCGCCTGCACGTCGTAAAAGCGCAGCAGCAAATTCATGATGGTGGTTTTACCCGCGCCGGAGCTGCCGACGAGTGCGACGGTTTTGCCCGCGGGGATGGTGAAATCGAGCCCCGAAACGCCGTTGCCACCGCTCTGGTAATGGAAGGTCACGGCGTCGAAACGGATTTCGCCGCCCGCGACACTGAGCGTGGTTGCGCCCACGCGGTCGGCAATCGCCGGTTTCGCGTCGAGTACGCCGTAGAAACGCTCGGCGGCGGCCATGCCCGCCTGCAATTGCGTGTTCAGCCCCGCGATGATTTTCACCGGGCGATACACCATCATCATCGCGGTGAAGAAGGAGACGAACCCCCCGGCGGTGAGCTGCTGGTGCTGCGCCTCATAGCCGCCATACCAGATGACGAGCGCGCCCGCGACGCCGCTGACGAAGGCCATGATCGAACTCGGCGCGGATTCGATGCGCGCGGTGCGGTAGTAAAGTTTGAACAATTGGCGGATGGTCTTGCGCGTGCGCTCCACCTCGAAATCCTCGCGGGCATAGGCTTTCACCATGCGCACGCCCTGGAATGTGTCGTCGAGCTGCGAGGTGAAATCGGCGAGCTGGGATTGCGTGTCGTTCGTCACGCCCCGCATGCGGCGGCCGAGGCGCGTGATCGGCAGCACCGCGAAAATGAGGATGCCGAACGCGATCAGCGACAGCCCCGCGCTCTGCCAGAACATAATGGCGAGCAGGCCCGCCGCCGTGCAGCTCTCCTTGATGAGGCCGGTGATGACCTCGCTCACCGAGCGGCGCATGAGCATGATGTCGTTGGTGAGGCGCGAGATGAGGCGGCCCGTCGATTGGTCGTGGAACACGCTGATATCGGTGTGCATGAGGTGGGTGAACAAATCGAGCTGCATGTCGCTCACCACGCGCTGGCCGACATATTTCAGCGCAACGGTCTGGCCGTAATCCCCCGCGGCGGAGAGGAACGAAATCAGGATGAGCGCGAGCGGCAGCATGACGAGGGCGACGCGGTCGCCACGCACGAAAATATAATCCATGATCGGCTGCATGAGGTAAGCCTGTAGCGCCGTGCCACCCGCCATCACCAGCATGCAGGCGCTGCCGAGGATGAGGATGCGGCGGTACTGCCAGACATACTGTTTCAGCAGGCGTTTGTAGAGTTGTGCGGCGGGGCCTTGGAAGAGTTTCATCGGTCTTAGTTTCCTGCGATGGTCATCGTGGGGATGGCGAGGGTCGGCACGTTGGTGCCGTAGCGGAATTGAAGGTCGTTCGCGGGGATGAGGTGGGCGAACATGTCGCGCAAATTCCCGGCGATGGTGACTTCGCTCACCGGGAAAGCGCGCACGCCGCCCTCGATCCAGAAGCCTGACGCGCCGAGCGAAAAATCGCCAGTGATGAGGTTGGTGCCGTGGCCGATGGTTTCGGTGACGTAGAACCCGTCGCCCAGTTGTGCGAACAATTCGGCTGGGCTGTGCGTGCCATTATGCAGGTAGAAATTGCTGGTCGAAGGGTGCGGTGCGCCCGCGAGCCCGCGGCTCGCATGGCCGGTGGTTTTCAAGCCGAGCTGGTTCGCCGAGCGCGTGTCGAGCAGCCAGCTGGTGAGCGTGCCATTCGTCACGAAATCGAACGGTTTGGCGGCGATGCCTTCCGCATCGAACGGCCGCGAGGCAAGGCCGCGCTTCAGGCGCGGATCATCCGTGATGCGGATATTTTTGCCGAAAATTTCCTTGCCGAGTGCGTCTTTCAAAAAGCTGGTGCCGCGGGTGATGGCGCTGCCCGAAATCGCGCTCGCAAAGGCGGAAAGCAACTGGCGACCCGCACGCGGGTCGAAATATACGGTCGCGGTTTGCGATTTTACTTTGCGCGGGTGCATGCGTGCGAGTGTGCGCTCCGCCGCGCTTTGGCCGATGGAAGCAGGCGCGGGTAAATCGCCGTGGTGCGTCACCGTCGCGTAATCGTAATCGCGCTGCATGGTGTCGCCCTGCCCGGCGATGAGCGACACGGAGAGCGAATAGCGCGTGGTGGCGTAGCTGCCCGCAAAGCCGTGGCTGGTGACGAGCGCGAGCTGGTGCGCGCTCATGCTCGCATCCGCCCCGCCGCTATTGGTGATGCCGGAAGTAGCCAGCCCCGCCGTTTCGATCTCGCGCGCTTGCGCTTGCAGCAGCGCCATGTCGGGCGTGAAATCATCCGTTGCTTCGAGCGGCTCGATGGTATGGGCGAGCAGCGCCGCATCCGCCAGCGTGGCATACGGATCCGCGGGGGCGACGCGTGCGATGGCAACGGCGTTTTCGGCCAACGTCGCTAGCGATGCGGCGGAGAATTCGCTCGTTGAAAGCGTCGCGCTCGACTGGCCGACGAACACGCGCAAGCCGACTGCGCTCGTTTCCGCCTGCTCAATATTTTCCGGCTTGCCATGGCGCATGCTCGCGCTGATGTCGCGGCTAACGATTGCGAGCGCATCTGCCGCATCCGCCCCGGCTTTTTTCGCGGCCACGAGCATGTCAGCCGCGCGGGTGAGGAGGGTCGCGCTATCCATGGTTTTTGCGACTGATATACAGTTGGTACAGCGCAATCGCCGCGGCGTTGCTGACATTCAGGCTTTCCATACCCTCGCCCATCGGCAGGCGCGCGCGCTCGTCGCAGCAATCGGCGGTGAGGCGGCGCATGCCCTTGCCCTCGGCACCCAGCACCAGCACGGTTTTCGCGGCGAATTTGATGTTGCTGAACAAGGTTTTGCTTTCGCCCTCGAGGCCGATGATCCACCAGCCTGCCTCTTTTAGCTCACGCATGGCGGTGGCGAGGTTCGTCACCTGCACGCGTTTCACGAGGTCGAGCGCGCCGCTCGCCGCTTTCGCCATGGTCGCTGTTTCCGGCGCGGAATGGTCTTTCGGATAGACGACCGCGATGGCGTCGTACGCCGCCGCCGAACGCATAATCGCGCCGACATTATGCGGGTCGCTCACCTGATCCAAAATCACGATCGGCCCTTTCGGGTTGTCGATGTTGATGATGTCCTCGATGGCATAAGGCTCAAGCGGGCGCAGCTCGGCGGCGATGCCCTGGTGCACCGATTCGCTGCCCAAAATGCGGTCCAGCTCGCGCGGTTCCATAATGTGCGGGTTGGGCAGGCGGCGCGCCGGGAGCTTCAGTTTTTCGGCGGCAGCGGGGCTCGCGAGGATGCGCGTCACGCTGCGTTCGGGGTTTGCGAGCGCGGCATTCACCGCGTGCCAGCCATAGACGAAATGGCCGCCGCTGCTACCGCCGCCGGACAGCGCTTTTTTCTCGTGCGTTCGCGCGTCGTTATACCCGCGGTTGGGGTGTGACGCGGCTTTGGGCGGAAGGGAGGGTCGATGCGGTTTTTTTGCCATAAGCGGCTCTATAGCGCAGGGGGGAGGGGGAGGCTAGCGAAACCTCACACCGGATCGGGGTGCACGATGATCTCTGCATCGGGAAACCGGCGCAGCAGCGCCTTTTCCAGCTCATCCGTGATGGCATGCGCGTCGCGGAAATGGAGGCTGGCATCGATCTCGACATGCAGCTGGATGAAGGCTTTCGCGCCCGCATAGCGCGTTTTGAGCTTATGGTAGCCGCGAATGCCCGGCTGGGCCTTAATGAGCGCGTCGATTTCCTGCTGCTCTACGACCGGCATTTCACGGCCCATCAAATGATGGAATGCGCGGATGCCGATCACCCGGTTGCTCCACAGCACGACGAGCGCGATGAGCATCGCCATCGCCCCATCCGCCCAAATGAGCCCGCCCCAACTGCTGAGCACGAAGGCAATCAGCACGCCGCCGTTGAACAGCACATCGCCGAAATAATGCAGCCGGTCGGCGGCGATGACGAGGGAGTGCGTGCGGCGGGTGACGCGCGTCTGGTAGAGCACGAGGCCGGTCGTGAGCACCATACCGAGCAGGCTGACGCCGATGCCGAGCGCGGGATTGCTGAGCGTCGCGGTCGGGTTCGCGAGCCGCTCGGCGGATTGCAGGATGACGATGCCCATCGCCGCCGTGATGAACGCGCATTGGGCGAGGCCCGCAATATCCTCGATGGCACTATGGCCGAACCGGTGGTCGTCATCCGCGGGTTTGAGCGCGTAACGCACGGCGAATAGGTTGAGGACGGACATTACCACGTCGAACAGCGAGTCGGTGAGGGAGGAGAGCATGGCGAGCGAATCGGTCATCCACCAGGCGAGCAGCTTGGCCGTCAGCAGTACCACGGCCACGCTGACCGACGCATAGGTCGCGCGGTGCATGAGCCGGTCGCGGGCGGTGGTGGGCGGTGCATCCATGCTTTATGTTTACGCCCGGCGAGGTTCTACTTGCAATGGAGAATTGCCATTGTATGCATGGCCGAATGCGGGTGTAGCTTAGTGGTAAAGCTCCAGCCTTCCAAGCTGGCTATGTGGGTTCGATTCCCATCACCCGCTCCACGCTTCGCGCTCAAGGGGCCTTCGTGCCTACATAGAGAGTGCGCCGCCCTGACCGGTACTGTTCTGGCGGCGTTTGCTTTCCCGCAATAGGTGCGCGTTTCCCTTTAATTCCGCAGCCGTGCATCGATCCATCGCCAGTTTGAACGAATATAGCGAGCCCTCGACCACGTCGATGCCACGCTGGAGATTGGGATTATGGACGACGTCTTTATCAAGGTCGATGATCTGCGAACGATGGGCTCTATCCAGTATTTTCATCACATCGCCCACCGTGACGATCGCTTTGCCTTCGTCGCTGTGCATGTCGATGGCCTCTTCGATATCCTTGCCGAGTTGCTTGACATAGGTCCCTGCCGCATTCGTCCAACTGACGTAATGCCGGAATGCCTTCAAACCGGCCACTAAAGCGGCATGCGTCACATGGGCATTTTCGTTTACATTTTCCCGCTCTCGCCAGCGGGGCAGCCCTTTAAACCGCGAATAGGTATTGTTTTCATCAGCGCTAATATCCGCTACTTCACTTTCCGTGATACGCGGTACGTTATTTTCCGTGATGGCGTTCATCGTTGCCTCTATGTTTTTGGGTCGGGTCCGAGGGCTATATAGTACAGTTATAGAATTTTGCTCGTGAAGATTTGATGACAATGCAGGTTATAGGACAATATTTTTTCCGTTGCACCCCGCAAATAGTTGCGTTAAACAGCGGCCATCTTACGCGCTGGAGCGCATGTTGCGCGCGCTGGAATCTATAGATTTAGGGAGTTTTTACAATGGCGAAGGAAAAGTTCAACCGTTCGAAGCCGCATTGCAACATTGGTACGATCGGTCACGTGGATCACGGGAAGACGTCGCTGACGGCGGCGATCACGAAAGTGCTGGCGAAAACCGGCGGGGCGACGTTCCGCGATTACGGTTCGATCGACGCGGCGCCGGAAGAAAAAGCGCGCGGCATCACCATCGCGACCGCGCACGTGGAATACGAGACCGGCAACCGCCACTACGCGCATGTGGACTGCCCGGGCCACGCCGATTACGTGAAGAACATGATCACGGGTGCCGCACAAATGGACGGCGCGATCCTCGTCGTGTCCGCCGCTGACGGCCCGATGCCGCAAACGCGTGAGCACATCCTGCTCGCCCGCCAGGTGGGCGTGCCGGCGATCGTCGTGTTCCTCAACAAATGCGACATGGTCGACGACAA